>ERZ773103.4250-NODE-4250-length-10641-cov-2.517759_pt1 | contig 10641 bp, 8 predicted proteins | sample MGYA00511118_ERZ773103 | MGnify/ENA primary metagenome ERZ773103 (study PRJEB29015, sample SAMEA2737821) | human gut metagenome | biome: human gut; feature: human-associated habitat; material: faeces | place: China | collected 2012 ... | reverse complement strand
CACTTCATTAACATTGGCAACAACCAGTTTCTTCACTGCTTCCGGCATCGGTGTGGTCATCTTCCATCTTCCGCCGACTGCATCTTCGTAACGTTTTCCGGCAGAGCGTGCGCTTGCCGCTACTGTTGTTACGGTAAACCATGGATGGTTTTCCAATAATGTTGCAAAACGTTGGCCAACCATACCTGTTGCCCCAATAATGCCTACTTTGTACTGTTTCATGTTGGTTCCTCCAAAATACTAAAGAATAAAATGGTAACAAAAAAGACCGGTTTTCAGAAAACCGATCATCATGCAGATATATTATGCTTCTACTGTGTCTTTATCCATTTATCATATTAGGATAACAGATAGCGCAACATCATACATGCATGATGACAGTTGCAGAGATATTCTCTCAGCACCCAGAGTTGAAATGACCCACTTTCAAACTCTTCGGCGACAGTTCCTTTTGCAAACGATCATAAACTTGGGCAGTTTCACGCTTGGTACTTATAAATGCCGCACCTCTATCTTTCTTTTAAACTTACCAACATCATAACATCAGAAACTGCGATTGTCAAATGATTTATAATAGTTTATAATAAATTTTACGTGAGAAAAAATTTATTAATATGAACTTAATACAGGAGGGTTTCTAACGTATGGAAACCAAGGATTTTTACTACGATTTACCAAAAGAATTGATTGCGCAAACTCCGGTGGAGCCGAGAGACTCTTCTCGCTTGTTGGTGATGAACAAAACAAGCGGAGAACTGGAGCACCGCCATTTTTATGATATCATAGAATATTTACAGCCTGGGGACTGTTTGATTGTAAATGATTCCCGTGTTCTGCCTGCAAGAATTTACGGAAGCAAAAAAGATACCGGCGGTCACATAGAGTTTTTATTGCTGACACAGAAAGAACAAGATGTATGGGAAGTGCTTGCAAAACCGGGAAGGAAGGCACAACCCGGCACATGGTTTGTGTTTGGAGAAGGCTTGCTGGAAGCTCAGGTGCTGGAAATTTTGGAAGATGGAAAACGATTGGTTCGTTTTCATTATCAGGGGAATTTTTATGCTTTGTTAGAGCAAATCGGTCAAATGCCGCTGCCTCCTTACATTACAGAGAAATTAGAAAATCAGGAGAGATACCAGACGGTATACTCTAAAGAATTGGGGTCTGCCGCAGCGCCTACGGCAGGCTTGCATTTTACACCGGAACTCATGAAGAAGCTGGAAGAAAAGGGCGTTCGTTTTGGGTATGTGACCCTGCATGTCGGGTTAGGTACTTTTCGTCCTGTCAGTGTAGAAAAGATAGAAGAACATATTATGCACTCTGAACATTATGAAATGTCCAAAGAAACAGCGGATTTGATTCTGGAAACAAAAGCAAAGGGTGGGCGGGTGATTGCCGTTGGAACAACCAGCTGCCGTACCTTAGAATCTGTTGCAAAAAAAGAAGGTTGCATCAAAGAAAGTGAAGGTTGGACAGATATTTTCATTTATCCAGGCTATCGATTTCAGGTATTGGACGGTTTAATCACAAATTTTCACTTGCCTGAAAGTACTTTGATTATGTTGGTTTGTGCCTTAGCTGGGTATCAACATACTATGCATGCATATGAAGTTGCTGTGAAGGAAAAATATCGCTTTTTTTCATTTGGAGATGCAATGTTGATTCAATAGGATTTGTTTTATTAAGGTTCACATATTACATACTTATAGATACAAAAGAAATGGTCGTTTTCTTTTATTTCTGAATCCACGATAATAGGGAACTATCTAAATTATCTTTGAAAAGGCACTGAGGTATTATCTTAATCAGGGAAAAAGAATTTATAAAGTAAGACTCAGAACAGAAACTAAAAATTCTGTTCTGAGTCTTTTTTTATTTTTGATAATAACTTGTTTCAATAAGAAAATAGTGCATTTAGGGGACTTTTTAGGGAGCGTACAGAGGTTCTAGTTGTTCAACTGCAACTTTTACAACGGAGACTGAAACCGGTTAGGGGAGATATAGCAAAATAGGAATTCTGTTCTTTTCCTCTATATATGTTTGTTCTATGATAAATCGAAAACCATTATATTGTGAGATATATTAACAATAAATAGATTTAAAAATAAATTGTGGGATTATTTTGGTTGATTTACTATAAAAGGCTTTATTTTACAGGTAATATGTGGTAAAATCATAACAATTTATAAGTTTGTAAAGGAGGGAGGGAAATTTTATGTCTCTATGGATAAAAGCGGCTTACCCACAATTTTCACCTGTGCTGCAAAGTCTTGCGGCAAAATCAACTCAAAAAAATGCATTGCAATGGCTGCCGGCGTGGGTACATTTTGCAGATACCGCAAATATCATTCGTAAGCTCGTGGTTGCATGGCTTCCTGCTTCTGTGGTACATGCGGCTGATTCCGAAATGAGCCAGGAAGATTTTTTAAATCTATGTACATTTCTGGCTTTGACCCATGATATTGGTAAGTTAACGCCGGTGTTTCAATCGGGAATATCGGAACAGTTTCCTGAATTGAGAACACGTATCGAACACTCCGGTTTATTATTGTACGGAATGAATTCCTTGTTATCAGCGAGCAAATCTCCCCATGCTTTGGCAGGAGAAGCAATTTTATTAGACTTTGATTGTCCTCAGTCTGTAGCAGTGGTAGTAGGAGCGCATCATGGAAAACCGCAGGAAATCAAGTATGATGTAGAAAATCAAACACGGTACTATGAAGAGAATTACTACGGCTGTAAAGGAAAAGACAGTGAACAAGGAAAGCTTTGGGAGGCAGTCAGACAGGAATGGCTCCAATTTTCTTTGGAAACATCAGGATACACATCTGTAGAAGAATTGCCACAGTTGAATATGGGGGCGCAGATGTTGTTAACAGGACTTCTGATTATGGCCGACTGGATTGCCAGCAACACCAATTATTTTCCCTTGATTGACATAGATGATAACGGAGCGGATAGTTCCGTTGAGTATAGAGTCCAAAAGGCTTGGGAAACATTGCATTTGCTGGACCTATGGACGCCTTCTTGCTTTTTTATGGATGATACTCAGTTTCAAAGCCGTTTTGGATTTTTACCCAACGAGGTTCAAAAGACAATGATAAAGGCAGCTGAAGATGCTATACAGCCAGGCATTCTGATTTTAGAAGCACAAATGGGTGTAGGAAAAACAGAAGCGGCATTGGCTGCGGCAGAAGTGTTGGCTTCTAAAACGGGCAGCGCAGGCTTATTTTTTGGATTGCCTACCCAGGCTACTGCCAATGGCATTTTTCCACGGTTAGAGCAGTGGGCAATGGAGCAGTCGGAGGATACCCTGCATTCCATTCGATTGGCACATGGTATGGCAGAACTCAATGAGCAATATCAAGCGCTGTTTCATGGCACCTCTCACCTTGCAGAAGATATGAATCCTTCCGGATTGGTGGCACATCAGTGGTTTGAAGGAAGAAAGCAAGCGTTGCTTTCTGATTTTGTCATTGGTACGGTAGACCAATTATTAATGGCGGCATTGAAACAAAAACATGTCATGCTGCGCCACTTAGGGTTAGCAGGAAAAATTGTGATTGTGGACGAGTGCCATGCTTTCGATGCTTACATGAACACATACTTGGACAGAGCGCTGATGTGGCTTGGAAGATATGGAGTTCCTGTGATTCTGCTTTCCGCAACGCTTCCGGAAAAACGCCGCTTGGAATTTATCAGTGCGTATCTGGGGCGAAAAAAGTTGAAAGATGACGAATTACCTGTTAGCAGAGCATATCCCATATTAACGTGGACCGATGGAGAAGACATCAAGCAACAAGCCATTTCCGTGGATACACCTTCCAAAACCGTTTCGGTCAAGTGCATTTCTGACGAAGTAATCGCAGATTGTCTAAAACAAGCGTTATCGGAAGGCGGCTGTGGGGGGGTCATTGTAAATACTGTGAGCAGAGCTCAAAATTTAGCAGATAACCTGAAGAAACTATTGCCTGATACGGAAATTTTAGTGTTTCATTCTCATTTTTTGATGCCTGACCGTGCTCAAAAAGAACATGTATTGTTACAGCGTTTGGGTAAAAAGTCTACGCCTGATACACGCGATAATTTGATTGTGGTAGGTACTCAAGTTTTGGAGCAGTCTTTGGATATTGATTTTGATGTTCTCATCACAGATTTGTGTCCAATGGATTTATTGCTCCAGCGATTGGGACGATTACACCGTCATACTCGCAAGCGTCCTGCAAACGTAACCCAACCTTGTTGTGCTGTATTGGGTGCAAACACAGAAACCTTAGACGAAGGTTCCCGTTTTGTATATGGAGATTGGCTGTTACTGCAAACCAAACGATTACTGCCAAATTCCATTACGTTACCGCAGGATATACCAATGTTGGTGCAGGATACTTATCAGGAACCGCAGGATACATCAGAGTTAGACGAGATTTCCCGGCAGGCATGGAGTGATTATTGCCGGCATATAGACAGCCAAAAGGAAAAAGCGAAGGTTTATTCCATACCAAAACCCAGTCTCTCAAAACGATATGCCAATTTGAATGTGATTTCAGATTTGCTCAGTACGGATTTGCCCGACAATGAGGAAAGAGCGCAGGCAACGGTACGAGACGGAGATGCTTCTATCAGCGTTTTGGTGATGATGCAAAGAAAAGACGGACAAATTTCCTTTTTACCTTGGCAAAACGGAGGTGTCGTTGTTCCTGCAAATCATGTTCCGTCGGAAGAAGAATGCAGGCAAATTGCGCGTCAAAGATTGAATTTACCCAGAGCATTTTGTGTTGGTAAAAATTTGGACAGAACCATTGAAGCGTTAGAACGTATGAACAGTCAAATGATTCCGGAATGGCAGGAATCATTTTGGATAAAAGGAGAATTGATACTATTGTTGAATGAAGCATGCAGTGCAGAACTATGTGGATTTCATATCACGTATACACAAGAAGAAGGTCTCAGGTATGGAAAGGAGGAAGAACATGGAGAACCGAGAATGTGAATTTAATCTATTGGACGAACCTTGGATAAAAGTGATGAAAAGGGATGGGACCATTGATGAAGTTTCCCTGACGACAGTGTTTGAACAAGCGCATCTTTATACAGATTTGGCAGGTGAGCTCGCAACGCAGAATGTAGCGGTACTTCGCTTATTGCTGGCAGTATTGCATACCGTCTTTTCCCGTGTGGACGAACATGGAGAAGATGAACCTATAGAAGAGATGGACGATGCATTGGACCGTTGGGGAGCATTGTGGAATGCAAACTGTTTTCCAATAGAGCCAATCAAAGCGTATTTGCATACACAGCATGAAAAGTTTTGGCTGTTTCATCCGGAACGTCCGTTTGGGCAGGCTTTGTCTGCTGCCAAGGGAACGGAATATTCCGCGGCCAAGCTGATTGGAGAGCTGTCGGAAAGCAGCAACAAAATACGTCTTTTTCCGCCGCGAACAGGAAAGGATAAAACTGAGATTTCCTATGCGGAATCTGCAAGATGGCTGTTATATGTAAACGGATATGACGATACGTCTGCAAAACCAAAAGGAAAAAATTTGCCTTCCCCAGGTGCGGGTTGGCTTGGAAAATTAGGTCTGATTACTGCTAAGGGAAAAACATTATTTGAAACACTGATGCTGAATTTGGTGCTTTTAAAAGAGGATTATGAACCATGGGAACCGAATGTACCTGCATGGGAGCTTCCAAAGGCACGGGAAGGAGAACGAATTGAAATCACCATTCCGGATAATCCTGCCGCACTGCTTACCTTACAGTCCAGACGATTGCTGCTGGAGAGAAACAATGATAAGGTAACGGGCTACAGATTATTGGGGGGAGATTTCTTCTCCAGAGAAAATGCCTTCAATGAAACAATGACCGTTTGGAAGTCTGTTATGGAAAGAGGAAAATCCACAGGACAATACCAACCAAAGCGTCATGATTCCAGCAAACAGATGTGGCGTGATTTTGCTTCTATCGTAGAACAAAATGATACAAAGCATCTGCCGGGGATTATGACTTGGATGAATCAGTTACAGAAGGCAAAGTTATTGGATAAGCATCAAATGGTATGTTTCAGCATTGCTTCTGTTCAATACGGGGATAAAGACTTTTTTGTAACCGATGAATTCAGCGATTCCCTTACATTTTATGCGGAGTTGTTGACAGAGGCAGGAGAAATATGGAGAACACTGGCATTAAACGAAATTCAACGATGCGACCAAATAGCGAATATTGTCGGCAGATTGGCCAGAGATTTGGTAAAATCTGCAGGTGGCGATGAAGGAGATGCAGCAAGCTACCGTGCAAAAGAAGAGTTTTATCACCGTTTGGATCTTCCGTTTCGCAAATGGCTGTCCGTATTAGACCCCGGTCAAACTGTAGAGGAAAGAAATCATCTGCAATCCCAATGGCTGACTTATGTTTGGAAAACTGCCGCTGCTTTGGGAGAAGAACTGGTGGAAAATGCGGGAACAGCCGCTTTTGTCGGCAGAATGGTGACAGAAAAAATCAAAGGAAAAGAAGTAACAAACCATTATTGTGCGCCTGAAGTATATAACAAGTTTTCATATTATCTGAAAGAATCATTGAAATAGGAGGAATGAGCATGTCCAGTAAAACGCAAAATGTAGGCCATTCTGTGGAATATCGGTTAAAGCGTATCGTCAATTCGTCTTCAGACGGAGTTGTAAAGGCGTCTTTGGCAAATTTACGCAGGGGAATCGGGACAGCCCCGGGAGATATTCCGGAGCTTTGGGAACTGTTTTTACAGGATTTACCCGAAGAAATGTTAAGCAGAAGCGGTGTACCAACCCATGCACAATGGGCTGTTTATATTGCACTGACGTTGTTTGCGCTTCATCAACAGGGCAAAGATTTGCAGAAGGAATCTATGTATCGGCAAGAAAACGGTCTGGGAAAGGCAGTGGCTTGTTTGATACATGGTGAAGATGATAAAACACGCATTCAAAGGCGATTTAATGTATTGGCAACTTCTGCCGATATACAAGAACTTGCCCACCACCTCAGAGGGATGATACAGCTGCTTCGTTCAGAGGGAATTCCTTTGGATTATCCCGAGTTGGCCAAAGATTTATACTTGTATCAAAACGAGGATTACAGGTCCCAGGTTCGATTAAGATGGGGACAGGATTTCTATAGAAGAAAAACAACAGAAACAGGAAAGGAAGATTCAAATGAATAAGAAAAATTTTTACGTAGATATACACGTACTGCAAACCGTACCACCCAGTTGTGTCAACCGCGATGATACGGGAAGTCCAAAAACAGCCGTATACGGCGGGGCTACCAGAGCAAGGGTTTCCAGTCAATCGTGGAAACATGCTATGCGTGCTATGTTTTCTGACATTTTTGAGAAAAAAGACGTTGGAACACGTACAAAACGTGTGGTAGATATGGTTGCTTCCAAAATTCTGCAACACAATCCTGATGTCGATGAGAAAAAAGCAGGAAAGTTAGCTGCAGAAGCTTTAAAATTAGCAGGATTAAAGCTGAAAGACAATGATACAGTCACGGACGCATTATTTTTTATCAGCGATGCACAGGCAGAGGCACTTGCTCAACTGGCAGTTTCGGAAGAAAAAGAGAAATCTCTTTATAAAAATGCGTTAAAAGAATTCCCCGCCATTGACATTGCTTTGTTCGGTCGTATGGTTGCCAGCGACCCTTCCTTAAACTATGATGCAGCCGCACAAGTGGCTCATAGCATATCTACCCACAAAATCCAAAATGAATATGATTTCTTTACTGCTGTCGATGACAGAGCTCCCGAAGATAACGACGGTGCGGGTCATCTTGGCACAACAGAATTTAACTCTTCCACGTTGTACCGTTATGCTACAGTCAATGTTGCGGAATTAAACGGTCATTTGGGGAAAGACACTCCTATGGCTGTTCGCGGTTTTGCGCAGGCCTTTTTGTTATCTATGCCTACAGGAAAACAAAACTCATTTGCAAACCGTACTTTGCCGGATGCTGTGTATGTGACGGTTCGTCGTGACCAGCCTATTAACTGTGCGGGCGCGTTTGAGAAACCCGTGATTGCCGGTTCAAACGGTTATCTTGCAGAGTCTGAAGAACAATTTGTTTCCTATGTGAAACAGGTATATCAGAATTTTGCAAATGAGCCGGAAGCAGCATTTGGAATCGGAACAGCAGAAGCATTCAAAGAAATTGCAGAAACGATGCCATTACAGCAAATGCTGGATAAATTGGAGGACCGTGTAGCCCAATATATCATAGGTGACGGTGAATCCATATGAGTACGCTGTTATTGAGATTAGCGGCTCCTTTGCAGGCTTGGGGTATCAATTCCAAAACGGAACGAGAACCGTCCAAAAGCGGAGTGATTGGTCTGTTAGCTGCTGCATTGGGACGGCGCAGAGATGAATCATTGGACGATTTAACTGCATTGACATTTGGTATCAGAAGCGACAAAGAAGGAGAGCTGCTAAAGGACTTTCATATGGTGCTGAAGGATAAAAAGACCTCTTATGTAACAACAAGATATTATCTTGCAGATGCTATTTTTCTGGTGGGTTTGGAAAGTCAGGATGAAAACTTTTTAAAAATGCTGGATGAGGCTTTGCAGGCGCCTGTTTTCCCGTTGTTTCTGGGAAGACGTTCTTGTCCTCCAACCTTGCCATTATCATTGGGAATACGACAAACGGATTTGCTTACAGCTTTGCAAGAAGAACCGTGGCAAGTTTCCCAATGGGAGCAGGAGCGTATCAAGTGTAAACATGATTCTTACACCATGCGAATTGTAACTGACGCATTGGAACAGGAAGCGTATCCTATATATCAGAAGGATTTGCCGGAATCGTTTAATCCAATGTTCCGAAAGTATGGGTATCGCATGGTCAAGGAGCATAAGCCTTTTCAAGTTACCTTTCAAAACGCGGAGGATCGGTTTCATACCGAACATGATCCGATGAAAGAATTGAGGTGAGTCTATGTATTTGACAAGAATGTGTTTGGATGAATCCAATCCCAATACGGCAAAAGCGCTGGCTTCTCCGCATATGTTTCACGGAACGGTAGAGCGTTGCTTCCATGGAGAACGTAAGCGTAATTTGTGGCGTATTGATCATCTGAATCATCAGCTTTATCTGATGCTGCTCAGTCCCGATAAGCCTGATTTATCTGCTGCCGCTGAGCAATTTGGTGTATTGTGTGCTGATTGTCCATGGGAAACAAAATCGTATACTCCTTTCTTGGAAAGAATGTCTCTAGGCAGTGTTTGGCATTTCCGTTTGGTGGCCAATCCCACGAAAAGCTGTGTGTCCGAACCGGGAAAGAGGGGAAAGGTACATGCTCATGTCTCTGTGCCTCATCAAAAAGAATGGCTGCAAACCCGTGCGGCTCACAACGGTTTTTCGTTAAACGAAGAGGACTTTACGGTTGTTCACAGTCAATGGCATATTTTCCGCAAAAATCCTTCCCAAGAAGCAAAAGTTCGGTTATTGGCCGTTACATATGAAGGTGTTTTAACGGTTACAAACACAGAACTGTTTTGTAAAGCGTTGACAGAAGGAATCGGACGTGGCAAAGCTTACGGTATGGGATTACTGACAGTAGCAAGGATAGCTTCCAATGAAAAATAAACAATTGTCAGGCATGGTTCGTCCCGACTTGCAGGCTTTGCCCCAAATTGGCAACCGAATGACCTTTTTGTATTTGGAGCATTGTCAACTCAATCGGGAAGACAGTGCAATTACGGTAAGAGATGAACGTGGCATTGTATATGTTCCCGCTGCGTCAATTTCCGTACTGCTGTTGGGACCGGGGACTTTGATTACACATCGTGCCATGGAACTGATTGGCGATGCGGGAGTGAGTGTCATTTGGGTAGGTGAACATGGCGTGCGATATTATGCAAGCGGACGACCGTTAACACATCGTTCCAAATTGTTGATTCGTCAAGCGGAATTGGTGAGCGATCAACGGTTGCATTTGGCAGTAGTCAGAAAGATGTATCAAATGCGCTTTCCCAACGAAGATGTATCGCACCTGACTATGCAGCAGCTGAGAGGACGGGAAGGAAGTCGTGTTCGTTCCGTTTACCGCAAAGCCTCCCGTGAATGGAATGTTCCGTGGAACGGACGTACCTATGACCCGGAAGATTTTTCTTCGGGTGACGCTGTGAATCAAGCGCTTTCCGCAGGGCATGCATGTTTATATGGTTTGGCTCATGCCGTCATTACCGCACTGGGATGCTCTGCGGGATTGGGATTTATGCATGTAGGGCATGAATGTTCTTTTGTTTATGACATTGCAGATCTTTACAAAGCTGAAGTTACCATTCCCATTGCATTTGAAATGGCAGCACAGCAGCCGGAAGATTTACCGTCTGCAACACGGCGGCGGGGAAGGGATGCCATGGTATCTGCTCATATTTTGGAAAGAATGGTTCGTGATATTCATATTCTTTTCTCCGATGATGAGTGGATTGCAGAGGGAATTTCCACAGAAATTGTTTATTTATGGGATGACAAAAAAGGAACGGTTCCCAACGGAATTTCTTATGGTTTTCAGGAAGAGGAATCTACATGATTGTAATTACATTGTCAGATTGTCCGCCCAAAGTACGGGGAGACTTGTCCAAATGGCTGATTGAAATCAATACAGACGTTT
>ERZ773103.4244-NODE-4244-length-10663-cov-2.767063_pt1 | contig 10663 bp, 8 predicted proteins | sample MGYA00511118_ERZ773103 | MGnify/ENA primary metagenome ERZ773103 (study PRJEB29015, sample SAMEA2737821) | human gut metagenome | biome: human gut; feature: human-associated habitat; material: faeces | place: China | collected 2012 ... | reverse complement strand
TGTACCTCCATCAACGATGCTGTATGCCACGGCATTCCGAACGAGGAGGAGATTCTGCAGGACGGAGATATCATCAATGTCGATGTTTCTACTATTTATAAGGGATATTTTTCCGATTCTTCCCGTATGTTCTGCATCGGCGATGTAGATGATGTTTCGAAGAAGCTGGTGGAAGATACGTTAAAAGCCGTACAGCTTGGACTCTCTGAAGTACGCCCGTTCAACCGCCTCGGCAATGTCGGCGCGGTAATCAATGAATTTGCCCAGAGCCAGGGCTATAAAGTTGTCCGTGACATCGGTGGCCATGGCGTCGGTCTGGAGTTCCACGAGGATCCGTTCGTCAGCTATGTCACAAGACGAGATACCGGAATGCTGCTCGTACCGGGCATGGTATTCACCATTGAGCCTATGATCAATCTCGGAACCGATGAAATCTTCATCGACTCCGACAACGACTGGACTGTCTACACTGAGGACGGCGCACCGTCAGCCCAGTGGGAGGTTACGGTTGCGGTAACAGAAGATGGATATGAAATTCTGGCATATTAATTGACGCATAGAAATACAAAAGCTGTGTCTGTGGAAGAAACTATTCTCCGGAGACACGGCTTTTTTCTAAAGAGAAAAGGGAGAAATATTATGCTGGATTTGGAACAGGAGATGAGCCGGTGCAGGGTCTGTCCGCGGAAGTGCGGAGCGGACCGGGAGCATGGAAAGACGGGATATTGTAAGGCGCCCTCCGGGGTTGCGGCGGCGCGGGCGGCGCTGCATTTCTGGGAGGAGCCGTGTATTTCCGGGACGACGGGGTCAGGGACGGTTTTCTTTTCCGGGTGTAATCTGCGGTGTGTTTACTGTCAGAACCATCATATTGCGGAGATGGAGAGCGGAAAAGTGATTTCGATCGGGCGGCTTTCGGATATTTTTCTGGAGCTGCAGGCGCAGAATGCGAATAACATCAATCTCGTGACGCCGAGCCACTACGTGCTGCAGATCCGGGAAGCACTTCTTCTGGCGAAAGAGAAGGGACTTACCGTACCGATTGTCTATAACTGCGGCGGGTATGAGAGCGTGGAAGCCCTGCAGGCCCTGGATGGGCTGATCGATATTTATCTGACAGATTTTAAGTATATGGACTCCTCCCTTGCAAAAGTGTACTCGCGGGCAGAAGATTACCCGGAAACAGCAAAACGGGCGCTGGCGGAAATGGTGCGTCAGACGGGCAGGGCTGTATTCGATGAGAATGGTCTGATGAAAAAAGGTGTGATTGTGCGCCATTTATTGCTGCCCGGTGCTGTAAAAAATGCAAAAGCTGTGGTAAAATACGTCTATGAGACGTACGGCGATACCGTCTGGCTGAGTCTCATGAGCCAGTACACGCCGCTTCCGCAGGTGGAAAACATAAGTCCGCTGAACCGGAAAACGACAAAACGGGAGTATGAGCGTCTGCTGGACTATACGTTTTCCCTCGGCGTCACCAACGCCTTTTTACAGGAAGGCCCGGTGGCTGAGGAGAGTTTCATTCCGGAGTTTGATGGAAGAGGAATCTGACGTTATAGTTCACTCGTGCAAAAAGGAGCTGCGCAGCAGCAAAAAGCGCTGGAAGCGCGGTTTTGTGAATGCAAGCAAAACACATTTGTCTATGATTAGATATGACTAACTATATTGTTTTAAGGAGGAAAAACTTTTGAGCAACGCAGTTGTAACACTGAAAAAAGGAGAGGGCCGCGCCTTAAAGCAGGGCGGAGCCTGGATTTTTGATAATGAGATCGCTTCGATTTTAGGAGCATATGAAAACGGAGATATCGTGCTGGTGCGCGACTTCGACGGATACCCGATGGGACGAGGTTTTATCAACGAGCATTCCAAAATCCGCATCCGTATGATGACAAGAAATATCGACCAGGAAATCGATGAAGCATTTTTGAGAAAAAGAGTGCAGGATGCCTGGGAATACCGCAAAAAAGTGACAGACACATCAAGCTGCCGCCTGATCTTTGGCGAGGCAGACTTCCTGCCGGGACTCGTAGTGGATAAATTCTCCGATGTGCTGGTCGTTCAGTCACTGGCACTTGGTATCGACAAAATGAAAATGACGATTATCCGCCTGTTGGAGGAGGTTCTGGCAGCTGACGGGGTTAAGATCCGCGGCGTGTTTGAGCGAAGTGATGCAAAAGTGCGTGAGCAGGAGGGCATGGAGCGTGTGAAAGGATTTCTCTCCGAGCCGTTTGACACCAGCGTGGAAATCGTCGAGAATGGTGTCCACTATCTCGTCGATGTCAAGGACGGCCAGAAAACTGGTTTCTTCCTGGATCAGAAATACAACCGTCTGGCTGTGCAGAAGCTCTGCAAGGACGCGAGAGTGCTCGACTGCTTTACCCATACCGGATCGTTTGCACTGAATGCGGCATATGCAGGAGCAAAGGAAGTTATCGGCGTTGATGCATCAGAGCTCGGCGTAGAGCAGGCACGGAAAAACGCATCCTTAAATGGTCTGGAAAACGTAGCATCTTTCGTGTGCGAGGATGTCTTTGAACTGTTGCCGCGTCTTGAAAAAGAGGGAGAAAAATTCGACGTCGTTATCCTTGACCCGCCGGCTTTTACAAAATCAAGAAACTCTATCAAAAACGCAATCAAGGGATATCGTGAAATCAATTTGCGCGGCATGAAACTGGTCAAAGACGGCGGCTATCTGTGCACCTGTTCGTGTTCCCACTTTATGGACTACGAACTCTTCACGAAAACCATCAACCAGGCGGCTCACAACGTCCACAAACGCCTTCGTCAGGTAGAATACCGCACCCAGGCCCCGGATCATCCAATTTTGTGGGCGGCGGATGAGTCCTATTACCTGAAATTCTATATCTTCCAGGTGGTGGATGAAAAATAGAAATTCTTCCTCTGCCGGAAGCGCCGAAACGGAAAAGCGAAGTGTAAGAAATGGGAGGAATTGCCATATGATAGAACCAACACCCCACACACAAAAGAAAAAGCACTCCCGCCAGATGGCCACAAGCTGTGAGTCGTGCGGCAATTTTGTGTATGATGAGGAGTATGAGTGCTACACCTGCGAGGTCGATCTCGATGAGGATGAGATGGCACGTTTTCTGCAGGATAAATTTTACGACTGTCCGTACTACCAGCTCGGCGATGAGTATCGGATTGTGCGGAAACAGATGTAGGCAGGCAATGCGTCCGGTATACAAAGCTGCGGCGTTTGCGATAAAAACAAAAAAAGAACAGGAGGATTTTTACCATGAACAACGAAGTATTAAATGCAATCAAAACAAGAAGAAGCATCCGCAAATACAAAGCGGAGCAGATTACCGATGAGCAGCTCGATGCAATTCTGGAGGCCGGAACGTATGCGGCAACCGGCATGGGAAAACAGTCGCCGGTGATTGTTGTGGTACAGAAACCGGAGCTGATTGCAAAGCTTTCGAAAATGAATGCGGCTGTTATGGGTACAACATCCGATCCGTTCTACGGCGCTCCGACTGTTCTGATCGTGCTTGCTGATCCGGAGCGCGGAACTTATGTGGAGGACGGCTCTCTTGTCATGGGAAATCTGATGCTGGCAGCACATGCCGTTGGTGTGGATTCCTGCTGGATCCATCGTGCAAAAGAAGAGTTCGCGAGCCCGGAGGGAAAAGCCCTCTTAAAAGAGTGGGGACTTTCCGAAAATTATGTTGGCATCGGCCACTGCATCCTCGGCTATCGCGACTGTGAGTACCCGGAGGCAAAAGAAAGAAAAGCAGATTATATTGTAAGAGTATAATCATCTGCGAAAACGGCTCCGGGAGCGGCTGTGCGTTGAAAACACCCGCCCGGAGTCTATATTTTTAACCGAATCAAGCAAGTAGCGAAGCGGATTGCGAATATCCGCTTTGCTAGAGACAACAGAGGAACAGCCATGTATCGAATTATGATTGTAGAAGATGATGAAGTCATCGCCCGCGCCGTGCAGCAGAGCCTGGTTTCCTGGGGCATGGATGCGTTCTGCGTACAGGATTTTTCCGGCGTTCTCGCCGAATTTGCCGTGAAAAATCCGCAATTAGTGCTGATGGACATTCATCTTCCCTTTTTTAACGGATTTCACTGGTGCCAGGAGATTCGAAAAGTCTCTAAAGTGCCGGTGATTTTTCTTTCTTCTGCATCGGACAACATGAACATCATTATGGCCGTTAATATGGGCGGCGATGATTTTATCGCGAAGCCGTTTGATTTAAGTGTCCTGACCGCCAAAGTCCAGGCGATGCTCCGCCGCACCTACGAATTTGCCGGAGAAACGAATTTCCTCGAGCACCGTGGTGCCATGCTCGATACGGGAAGTGGTGTGCTGAATTACCGGGGAAAGCGGATTGAGCTGACAAAAAATGAGTGGCGTATTCTGCAGTCCCTTCTCGAAAATAAAGGAAAAGCCGTCAGCCGCGATATGCTGATGATGCATCTGTGGGAGTCGGACAGCTTTATAGATGACAACACGCTGACCGTCAACGTCACGCGCCTGCGGAAAAAACTGGAGGAGGCAGGACTTACAGACTTTATCCAGACGAAAAAGGGTGTCGGCTACCTGATCGCATGACGGAAGCAGAACAGGAGAAAAAGGATGGAACAACAGAAAGAGGGAATCCGGCAGGAGTTTATGCTTCTTAACTGGTATTTGAAAGAACATCTTGCATCGGCCGTGCGGATTGCCGCTTTTATAGGAGTATTTTCACTCCTCTGTTTTCTGCGCAATGTGCCGCAGGATGTCACCGTTTATATGATCGTGCTGATGGCTGCTGTCGGAGCCGCAGGTTTTTGCTTTCATTATGGGAAGTACCGGAAACATCATCTGGTCTTAGCACTCCTTGCCGCCGAACCGCAGGGCAAAACAGAAGCGCTTCCGGAGGCGGACGGGCTTCTGGCGCGGGATTACCAGCAGATCATCGCATCCTACGAGCGGCAGTTTCAGGAAGAACAGATTAAGATGGAGCAGAAATACCGCGATATGATGGAGTATTACACGATGTGGACCCATCAGATCAAAACGCCGATTGCGGCGATGCGGCTGCTTCTGCAGGAGGAGGATACGCCGCTTTCGCGTGAAATGCAGAGCGAACTTTTCCAGACGGAGCAGTATGTGCAGATGGCGCTGCAGTACCTGCGCATGGAAAAAATGACATCGGATCTTGTCTTTGCAAGGTACGATTTGGATGCGCTGATCCGCCAGGCTGTGCGGAAATATGCCCCGCTTTTTATCCGCCGGAAAATTATCCTTTCCTACGAGCCGGTGCACTGCGAGGTGCTGACAGATGAAAAATGGCTCGTCTTTGTGCTGGAGCAGATTCTGTCAAATGCGCTGAAATACACGAAAAGTGGCAGCATTCACATCTATCTGTCACCGGATGCACCAAAAACGCTGGTGATTGAGGACACCGGCATCGGCATTGCGCCGGAGGATCTGCCGCGGATTTTCGAAAAAGGCTACACGGGCTGCAACGGCCGCGCAGACAAGCGGTCAACGGGCATCGGACTGTATCTGTGCCGCCAGATCATGGAGAAACTTTCGCATACCATCCGCATCGAGTCGGAGATGGGAGTGGGAACGAAGGTGTATCTTGGGCTGGATACCGTATCCCTGTAGTACATAGAGAGCTTCGCCGGGAATCTTACAGAAATGTAAGGTTGCCGGTCTTTTTGTAAGATGATCCTAAGGCAGAAGAGGGCGCGGACGGGTATAATAAGCCTTGTCAATTAAGAAAACAGTTCAGACAGAAAGGAAAATGTGACATGGCAATTCTGGAAGTAGAACATCTGAAAAAAACATATACCACGCGCCTCGGCAGCAACCGGGTGGAAGCGTTGAAAGACGTTAATTTTACAGTGGAACGGGGCGAATTTGTTGCAATCATGGGCGAATCGGGAAGCGGAAAAACGACGCTTCTGAACCTGCTCGCGGCACTCGACAAGCCAACCGGCGGACAGGTGCGGTTAAATGGAAAGAATCTCGGCGAATTAAAAGAGAAGGAGATTGCCGGATTCCGCCGCGAAAATTTAGGTTTCGTGTTTCAGGACTTCAACCTGCTCGATACCTTTTCCCTGCGTGACAACATTTATTTGCCGCTCGTGCTGGAAGGAAAAAAATACGAGGAGATGAGTCTTCGGGCAGAGCCGATTGCGAAAAAACTCGGCATCACCCAGATCCTCAATAAATACCCATATGAGGTGTCCGGCGGACAGAAGCAGCGTGCAGCCGTTGCGCGTGCGCTGATTACCAATCCGGAGCTGGTTCTTGCGGATGAGCCTTCCGGCGCGCTCGATTCCCATGCAGCGGATGGCCTCATGAAACTGTTCGGGGAGATCAACGAGGAGGGCCAGACGATTGTTATGGTAACGCACAGTGTGAAGGCGGCCTGCTCGGCGAAACGTGTGCTGTTCATCAAGGACGGCGAGGTCTTCCACCAGCTGTATCGCGGTTCTTTAGGGCGCGATGAGATGTATCAGAAGATCTCCGATACGCTGACAATTCTTGCGACGGGTGGTGAACGGGATGAATAATCTGCTGTATGCCAGACTGGCAAAAACAAATTTGAGCAAAAACCGTCAGAATATTCTTCCGTATCTGCTGTCATGCATCGGCACGGTGGTGATGTTTTTTATCATGGATACACTGGCGCAGGGAAGTGGCTTTGATTCCATGATCGGAAAAGATACGATCCTGACAGTGATGGGGATGGGAACCTACATCATTGGCCTGTTCGCGGTGATTTTTCTGATCTACAGCAACAGTTTTCTGGCAAAAAGAAGAAAAAAAGAGTTCGGTCTGTTCCAGATTCTCGGCATGGAGAAAAAGCATTTGGCGAAGATCCTCTTTTTTGAGAGTCTGTATCTGTGGGCGGCATCGCTTGGAATCGGTATTCTGCTCGGTGTGTTGCTGTACCGCCTGCTGTTTCTGGTGCTGATGAAGCTGACCGGACTGAACGGAACAATTGGTTTTGCGTTCAGTGCAAAAGCCGTGGGAAGTACGATGCTGCTGTTCGGCCTGACTTTTGTGATCAATTTTCTCTTAAGCCTTCGCCAGATCCACGTCTCACAGCCGGTCGAACTGCTGCACGGCGGCGCGCAGGGTGAGCGGGAACCGAAAACGAAGCTTTTGACGGCGGTTCTTGGATTCATGCTTCTTGGTGTTGGCTATTATCTGGCTCTGACCTGCCAATCCTCGATGGACGCACTTGATAAGTTTTTTAATGCAATCGCTTTGGTTATGGTGGGAACGTACTGCCTGTTTTCTGCTGGAAGTATTGCATTTTTGAAAATTCTGAAGAAAAACAAGAATTACTATTACCAGACACGCCATTTTACAAGCATTTCAGGTATGCTGTACCGCATGAAGCAAAATGCGGTCGGTCTTGCGAATATCTGTATTCTGTCAACGGGTGTGCTTCTGGTTATCTCCATCAGCACATGTTTGTGGACAGGAATTGAGGAGGTTACCTATACGCGGTTTCCACATCAGATTTCGATCGAAGCAAATACTGGCGTGAGCGGCATTATGAAGACGGTGGAACCGGTCAGTCAGAAGATGATAGAGGAAGTGAAAACTGGGATTGATCAGCATCTGGAAGAAAAGCAGCTCAGAAAAAAGTATGAAAGTGATCAGAGATACTATGTTATGCTTGCTGTTGTAGATAGAAACAAAGTAGAAAAAACACAGTCAGATGATGCTGCGGCGAGCACACTGATAAAAATCATGGAAGAGTCGGAGTACAATCAGGTAACCGGCGAACAGGTAGAGCTGGAACCAGGGCAGGCTCTGGTTTTTCAGGCAAAACAGAAAAATTATGGATATGACACGATTGAACTGGGAAATCAGACGTATGAAGTAAAAAAATGGAATACCGATAAGAAATCGTACATTCTGGATGAGAAGACGCAGGTGTATGAGACAATGACGGTGGTGACACGGAACCATGAAGCAAAGGAAGCGTATGCGGCTGTGCAGGGAAAGGAGCCAGAAGGATACAGTTGGGAATATGCTCTGGATCTTATCGGGGATGCTGGCGAACAGATCACAGTTGGAGATGAGATTGAGACGATACTGACGGAGTCATCTTTTAACGGATGGGTGGAAGTGCGCGAAAAAGAGCGCAATACGGTTTACAGTCTGTATGGTTCACTTCTGTTTTTAGGTGTTTTCGTCGGTGCGCTGTTTTTGATGGGTGCCGTTATGATTATCTATTACAAGCAGGTTTCAGAAGGCTTCGATGACCGAAAACGGTTCCAGATTATGCAGAAGGTCGGCATGAGCCGCAAAGAAATCCGTCAGACGATTCAGTCACAGGTGGTAACGGTCTTTTTCCTGCCGCTCGCGGTGGCCGTGGTGCATACAATGGTAGCGTTTCCATTGACCAGGCGTATCATGGCAATGCTGAATTTCCCGGACAGCAATCTGTTCCTGGCTGCAACAGCGATTACGATTGCGGCGTTTGCCGTGGTTTACCTGATCGTCTATGTGCTGACGGCGCGGGCGTATTACAAAATTGTGGAATAAGAAGATGTACTTTTTTTAATACATCGAAGCGCCTTTGAAAAAAACTTAACAAAAAAATAATAAGAAAAAGACATCCGGCGCAGACGGAAAATCTGCTGGGGATGTCTTTTTGGTTGTTCTATTTATAAATGCCGTTGATGGTAACTTTGAAAAGAGCTTCCTTTCCGTTGAGTTCGTCTTTTCCATAGTCTTCCGGGAAAGTGACGGTTACATCTATGCTGTCGCCCGGGTGATGGCCGATGAGCTGTTCTTCAAAGTCATCGATGTAAGTGTGGGAGCCGATCACAAGATCAGCGCCGTTTCCTTTTGTGTTTCCTCCCTGGAATTCCACGCCGTCAATGGAGCCGACATAGTCGATATTGACGGTATCACCGTCCTCAATGGTGAGGGAAGTGTCGGTCTGCAAAGAGGCAGAAGCCGAAGTGGAGGCTGATGAGGAGGCTGCGGTATCCTCCGAGGCACTTTTGACAGAGAGTCGTTTGGAATCGAGTACGCTGGCGATGATAAGGCCGACGATCACAACGACAATCAGAGCTGGTCCGGCCCAGCTCCAGATCTTTTTGTAATGCACTACTTTCGCTTCGTGCTCCCGCTCTTTGGCACGTCGTTCCCTGGCAGCTTTTCTGTTTTCTTTGTTCATAAAAAGGATCTCCTTTGCGCTTTTACGACTGCAATCGTATTTTATAATATCAAGTATATCATAAAAATATGGTAAAAGTGTGAAAAAAATAACACGATCCAACATTGTCAATGCTCAAAAATGACGATATAATGAGTGCAAGTGAGCCAAATGAAAATTTATTTTCAGTTGGCGAACGACGAATGTCGCTTACGCGATAGCGTAAGATTGAGTGCAAGTGAGCCAAATGAAAATTTATTTTCAGTTGACGAACGACGAATGTCGCTTACGCGGCAGCGTAAGATTGAGTGCAAGTGAGTCAAACGAAAATTTATTTTCAGTTGGCGAACGACGAATGTCGCTTACGCGGCAGCGTAAGATTGAGTGCAAGTGAGAAAACGCGGCGAGTAAGGGAGTGAATAAAATGGATGACTGGAGTAGTTTCAGAACGACGACATCCGAACAGCAGCGCCTCCGGGCTGCACTTTCCGGCTTTTGTGAATTGCAGGATCTTCCGGAAGAACAGCGAGCCGCATATACCGCATACCTGCGGAAACGCATCCGTCCCGCTGTCGAAATGCTGATTCGTGAGGATGATTTTTCAAAGCTGGAACGTATTATGCAGACCGGATGGCTGTCCGATGCAGACCGAAAACGTTTTCTCAACCTTGCTGCCGACCAGCAGAAATGGCAGGCCTTCCGCATTCTCCTGAACCGGAGCTCACAGGATCCGATGCAGGAGAATACGGAAAGCAGAAAAACAGAAGCTGCGTTTCAAAAAGAAAAGCCCACAAAAGAAAAAGAAGCGCTGGCGCTCCGGCTTTTCGAAGAAGCCCGCAAAAACCTCTGCTGGCTGTACCCGGAACTTGGTGAAGCGATTCTTTTCTTTCAGCATCAGCCATCCGACAGGACAAAAGCCATCATATCCGACGGTCATACGATATATTTTAACTCCGATTTTGTACTCTGCATGTGTGCCGAAAATTCATCGTTCCTCAAGGAAGGCTATCAGCACCTGCTGCTGGAATGCATCCGCCGGTTTGGGAAAGAAACACCGGAGCCGGAAAAAAAAGAACAGCCCCCGGTTTCATGGCTGATGCCGGAAAAAGAAAAACAGTCTCCGGTTTCATGGCTGGTGCCGGGAAAAGAACCGGAACTTATCGAGTCTTTTCAATCAGTCTGGAAACGTGCTTCCCGCAAGTTGGCGGAAAACTACGGCACCGGCGGCCTGCGGCGAGGCCAGAACCGTGGTGGAAAAAAAGAAACCCTGTCCGGGATCGAAAAAAGAGCGGCCGATTCCCGCCGCTTCCTGAAACGCTTTACCGTTACCCGCGAGGAAATGGAGCTGGATCTCGACAGCTTCGATCCAGTCGCTTACCATTATGGGCTTATGTATTACGGAAATTTCCCTTTCATCGAGCCGCCGGAGACGCGCGAGGGAAACCGTCTCGAAGAGCTGGTTATCGCGATCGACACATCCGGTTCGTGCAAAAAAGAAATTGTAGCAAAGT
>ERZ773103.4223-NODE-4223-length-10718-cov-3.556785_pt1 | contig 10718 bp, 6 predicted proteins | sample MGYA00511118_ERZ773103 | MGnify/ENA primary metagenome ERZ773103 (study PRJEB29015, sample SAMEA2737821) | human gut metagenome | biome: human gut; feature: human-associated habitat; material: faeces | place: China | collected 2012 ... | reverse complement strand
CAGCTTCTGATGTGCTCCGGCTATGACCGCTATATCCAGATTGTAAAATGCTTCCGTGACGAGGACCTGCGTGCCGACCGTCAGCCGGAGTTCACCCAGATCGATATGGAGCTTGCTTTCGTTGATGTAGATGATGTTATCGATGTCAATGAGAGACTGCTGGCACACCTGTTCAAAGAGGTGCTCGGCGTTGAGGTACAGCTCCCGATCCAGAGAATGACCTGGAAAGAGGCTATGAACCGTTTCGGTTCCGACAAACCGGACCTGCGTTTCGGTATGGAGCTGGTTGATGTTTCCGAGACCGTAAAAGATACCGAGTTCGTTGTATTTAAGGGCGCACTTGAAAACGGCGGTTCTGTCCGCGGTATTAACGCAAAGGGACAGGGCGCAATGCCGAGAAAGAAAATCGACAAGCTCGTTGAGTTTGCGAAAGGTTACGGTGCAAAAGGTCTTGCATACATTGCAATCCATGAGGATGGAAGCTGGAAATCTTCCTTCTCCAAATTTATGACGGAGGAGCAGATGGAAGCCCTCATCAAAGCCATGGACGGACAGGCTGGAGACCTTCTTCTCTTCGCAGCAGACCGCAACAAGATTGTTTGGAACGTTCTTGGCGCACTTCGTCTGGAACTGGCAGAGCAGATGGGACTGCTCGACAAGAACGAGTACCGCTTCGTATGGATTACCGAGTTCCCGCTTCTGGAGTGGTCCGATGAGGAGAACCGTTTTACTGCAATGCATCACCCGTTCACTATGCCGATGGACGAGGATCTGCCGCTTCTGGATACCGATCCGGGCGCAGTTCGTGCAAAAGCTTACGATATCGTCCTGAACGGCACTGAGATCGGAGGAGGAAGCGTTCGTATTCACCAGAACGATGTGCAGGAGAAGATGTTTGAGATGCTTGGTTTCACAAAGGAACAGGCACATGAGCGATTTGGTTTCCTTCTGGATGCTTTCAAATACGGAGTTCCGCCTCACGCCGGACTGGCTTATGGTCTTGACCGTCTGGTTATGCTCATTGCCAAGGTTGACAGTATTCGTGACGTAATTGCATTCCCGAAGGTAAAAGATGCATCCTGCCTGATGACGGAGTCACCAAGCAGAGTAAGTGAGCAGCAGCTTAAAGAACTCGGCCTTGAAGTAGAACCTGAAACAGAAGAATAAAAGAGTAAATACAAAGGCTGTCCCGAATAACGGGGCAGCCTTTTAACTGATAAATTCATTAATCTTCGGATTCTTGGGCGTAAGAGTCGTCTTCAGAGGAATCTGCATCTTCTGTTTCTTCACTTACAGGGGAATTACTTAAGGTTCCGAAAATGGCATTGCCAATGGTGGTATTACTGTCGTCAAGCTTCCACGAAACTCCATCATTGGTCAGATGGAAGTCTGCTGTGGAGGTGATGTTCGCTGTGTTATTTTTAATATCATTAAGAAGCATCTCAAGCGATTTTTGATATCTTTTTTCCGAACCGTCTATTACAGCATCCGCAGAGCTTAAATAAGCATCCTGTTCCTGACTGAACGTGTTCAGAATTGAGGCACTGTCAAACGTTGTGATGGTTGTACTGACGGTTGCAGTATATCCCTGTTCTTCGCAGTTTGTGATCTTGAAATCAAAATTCTGGTGTACCTGTTCTACAAGCGCGGAAGCAATGGAATTTTTGTCGGAGTCGGAAGTATTGAGCAAACTTTCGATGCCCAGATAATTTCCCATCTGTTCGGTATTCATGGATTTCAGGGTGTTCAGATAAATAGTTAATGTTTCTTCAGGTGAGAGCAGATTGTTATCAGAGAGATAACTTATAAGACCGCCGACAAGATCATTTTCAAGGGAATGTGATCTTTGAATTTCCCATTCATCATGATCGGTTCCGGTATTTTGGAGCGTCATGGTACAGTCTCGTGTCACCGTTTCATATTTGCTTTTTTTGAGCAGACTATCTATGATAAGATAACGTTCCTCAAGGGAATCGGTTGTCTCCTCTGTTGCAGAGGTATCAGAGGCGGCTGCTTTTAAAATGGCAGTTTCAAGAGATGCCTGTGCATAGTCTTTGGCAAGTGTCCTGGCATCCAGTGTAGAAAGCTGCAGGGAAACGCTGGCTTCTTTTGTATCGTTGTCGACATCAACATTCCGGATTTTGTAATCAAAATCCCGGAAAAAGAGAGAAAAAACTTCTTTAATTTCTTTGGATAATTCTATCTCCTGTGTCGTGTCAGGAAAAAGTTCTTTATAGGATACGTATTTCTGGGTCGTATCAGAATCCAGATTTTTCAGCAGATTCAGTTCGTTGGTAATTACTGCCTCTACATCCGTTTTATCCACGTGGGAACAGCCTGTCAGAAATGTGACAGACATAAGGATAAAAAGGAGAAAAGGCATCAGACCTTTTGCGATCTTCATAGGTATCTTTCCTTTCAAAAATAATCCCTTATATTTTACCAGATAAACGTATAAAAGTCAAAAAACGGTAAAATTACGTCGGATTTCGAAATAATTCGTGAAAAAAATGTGAAACAGTTACGGATTTTCCACAGCTCTTTTATTTTATTTCAGAATCTGCTATGATAATTAAGTTAAAAATACCTTTTACAGGGTTAGAAAAGAAAATTGCTATGATATAGAAGTTAAAAAGTACCTTTTACAAAGTTAGGAGGAACACAGCTTAATGAAAAAACGTATATTGATCCTTCTTGGGATATTGATAATTGGCGGCGGAGCAGCAGGGGTATGCTGGAAGATGGGAATCATAGGAAATCAGCAGCAGACCAGCGGTGATGCAGTTTATGTGACGAAAATCAGTGATTTGACAGATCAGACATCTGGTGTTTCCAATCGCTATGCCGGCGTGGTCGAACCTCAGGAGACGGTATCTGTTGAGTTGGAAAGTGGTCGAACAGTTAAAGAAGTAAAAGTCAAGACAGGCGATCAGGTCAAAAAAGGACAGCTTCTTTTTGAGTATGACCTGAGCAGCATTCAGGAAAGTCTGGAGGAAGCACAGCTTGATCTGGATCGTCTGAAAAACGAAGCGAGCAGCCTGACCGAGCAGATAGCAACTCTGGAAAAAGAGAAGAAACAGGCAACACAGGACAATCAGCTTTCTTATACGATTGAGATTGAGACCAACAAAATGAATCTCAAAAAAAATGAATACAGCCAGAAAAGCAAACAGGCTGAGATTGACAAGCTGCAGAGTGCAACGGGGAACACAGAAGTTCGAAGCAGCATTGACGGTGTGATTCAGAAGATTGATACTTCAAAGCTGACATCGGATGATAACAGCAGTGTGGATGACAGCGCAGATGATTCGGATATGTCATATTCAAGTGATAGCAGCAGCGGCGGCAATGCATTTATTACGATTCTGAGTACAGGTGCATATCGTATCAAAGGAACTGTCAATGAGATGAATGTTCAGAATATTATCGAGGGAGATCCGGTTATTATCCGTTCCCGTGTGGACAGCAGTCAGACATGGAAGGGAACTATGGGGACAATTGATCGTGAAAGTGCCACCAGCAGCAACAGTAGTTCAAGTTTTGGAATGATGGACAGCAGCGGAGATTCACAGACAAGTACAAGTACATATCCATTTTATGTGAATCTGGATTCTTCTGATGGTCTGATGCTCGGACAGCATGTCTATATAGAAATGGATGAAGGCCAGGATACTCAGAAGACCGGTGTATGGATCAGTGAGGCATATATTGTAGATGCAGATACAGACAGTCCTTATGTCTGGGCAGCAGATAAAGATGACAAACTCGAAAAACGAAGTGTGATCCTTGGACAGTATGATGAGGAACTTGGGGAATATGAGATTGCAGATGGTCTTACTAAGGACGATAGCATCGCATTTCCGTCGGATGTTCTTGAAGAGGGTATGGCTACGACAACAAATATTGAAGAGGCGATGGATACAAGTACTGTAGATATGCAGCCAGTGGATGAGCTTGGCGCGGACAATCTTGATGCGGACAATCTTGGCGCGGATAATCTTGATGGCGAAGATGCTTATGTTACGGATGATTTTTCTGATTCTGAAGATGACTGGAATGCAGATGAATGGAGCACAGACGATGAGTCCTGGGACACCGAGGATGAGTATGAATCTGATGGTGAAAGTACAGTGATCGATGATCCGGATGCGATGGGAGATGCGGTCTCTGATGATGACTCCGACGGAGCAAGTGTGCCAATGGATGAGGACCTTGTTCCTGTCCAGGGTGATACGGAGGATGCAGAATGATTCTTGAACTAAAAGGCATATATAAGAATTATCAGCAGGGAAAAATGAGTGTGCCGGTACTCAAAGATGTCAATTTTTCCATGGAAGAGGGAGAATATGTGGCAATCATGGGACCGTCCGGTTCTGGAAAAACGACCCTGATGAATATTATTGGCTGTCTGGATAAACCAACAGAGGGAAGTTTTTCGCTTGATGGACAGGATATTTTGAACTGTTCAGAGAATGATATGTCAGATCTGCGATTAAATAAGATTGGATTTGTATTTCAGAGCTTTCATCTGCTTCCGAGACAGTCGGCTCTGGCAAATGTAGAATTACCATTGAACTATGCAAAAGTACCCAAAAAAGAAAGAAGAGAACGTGCATTGAAAGCCCTGGAGCGTGTAGGACTGGCAGACCGTGTAGACTTCCTGCCAAATCAGCTTTCAGGTGGACAGATGCAGAGAGTGGCGATTGCCAGAGCAATTGTCAATAATCCGAAGCTTTTGCTTGCGGATGAACCGACAGGTGCACTTGACAGTAAATCAGGCGCGCAGGTCATGGAGCTTTTTCAAAGGTTGAATGATGAGGGGGTAACGGTACTGATGATCACACATGATGCGGATATTGCATCACATGCAAAACGTGTAGTAACGATCCGTGATGGTGAGCTGAAGGAAAAAGAGGTGAAGTAATAGAATGAAAAAAAGAATTATTATAGGCATTCTGATTGCTGCTCTCGTTGCAGGCGGTTCAGCAGGAGGCGCAGTTTACTATAAAAAGTCTCATCAGAAAACAGTTTCTGTTGTAAGCGTGGATAATCTGGCTGGGCAGTATTATATGGATGATACGAATCTTGATGGAAATATTGTGACAAGCGCCATTCAGAATATTACTGTAGATAAGGATATGATCATTCAGGAAGTGTATGTATCGAAGGATGACGAGGTAAAAAAGGATGATAAACTGATTTCTTTTGACATGACACTGGTTCAGATGGAACTGAATATTGCGAAGTTGAAGCAACAGCAGCAGGAACAGGATCTGAATAAAGCTATCAATCGTTTAAATAGCCTGAAAAATGGAGGAGCGATTGAGGAGAGTGATGCAGATACGTCAACTCCTACCGATTCGGACACAGATAAAGACAGTAGCATGAATGGAACGGACAGCGCGGATACGGGAGATGAGTATGTATCTGCATCTGGTAATGTCAATGGTGCATATCTGGCAACTGTAATGAATTCGATTCTGGCAGCTGCAGTAAACGCAGAAGATGTGTCTGATGAGGCAACTTATCAGGCAGAGACTTCAGCAGAAAGTGACAGTACACAGTCTGGTGATACGGGAACACCGACCGGTGAATCCGGAAGTATTGCAGCAAGTGATGACGCAGGAGAGGATGCAGGAGGAGATAATACCGGAGGAGATAATACCGGTGATGCCAACGGAGACACCGGTGGAAACAGTGGCACTGACAGTTCCGATGACAACAGTGACAATGGGGAGCAGATAGACATCATAGATGGTGGTGATTCAGGAGATTCCAATAGTTCTGAGGACAACATAGGAGATTCATTCGGTGACGGATCGGATGATCAGATTGAAATCGTGGATTCAGATGAAGGCAGCGATAAAGAGGCGCCGGATATGACGGACGGTGATCCGACATTTTATCAGATCCTTGATAATAATACAGAACCTCTTACCGGAAAAGGAACGAAGGAAGATCCATATGTATTCCTCTGTAGTTCTGCAAAGGGTTATGTAATTGTGAGAGGTTCTTTCCTGAATAAGATGGCAGCTTTTGATGCGAACGGAAATAAAGAGGCCGGCAAGAACGGTTATTGGTATCAGCTTGAATTTCATCAGAATGATACGGTAGAAGATCTTGGCGACCGTAAGAAATCATGTACAGGATATTATCTGATTGATGGAAGCCTTCTTGAAAAGATGGTGCCGGATTATTCTGAGGTAGAGTTCACACTGGAGGATGCCTCTCATTATGATAACAGTTCAGATGATGATGACGGAAACGATGGTGGATATGACGGAGATCAGGGTGATGGCGGCAATACATCTATTTCGCGTGAGGATGCGATTAAGATACAGCAGAACAAAATTGACAGTCTGAAACTTGATATTCGTGAGAGTAAACTTAATATTGAAAAACTTGAGAAAAAAGTTAAAAAAGAGGTTATTTACAGTAAACTGGATGGAACAGTTGCAAAAGTTGGTGATCCTGCTACGGCAGCTTCAGATGGAAACACTTTTATGACTATCAAAAGTAAGGAAGGTTTTTATGTGAAGGGTACAGTCAGTGAACTGATGCTGGACCAGGTAAAAGAAGGGACGATTTTGAACTGTTCCGGGCAGAGCGGTGACTTTGAGGCTGAAGTTGTAGATGTTTCAGAATATCCGGTTTCCGGAGACAGCTATTCCGGCAGTGGAAATCCGAATGTTTCCTATTATTCCTATACGGCGACCATCCCGGACAAATCAGTCAAAGTATCTGATGCTGACTGGCTTACGATCACCCTGAAAAGCGATGCGCAGAGCAAAGGAATTGTACTGGATCGTGCGTTTGTACGCTCCGAAAACGGAAGCAGTTATGTTTATAAGGATGACAATGGTGTGCTTAAAAAACAGAAACTGAGTGTCGGCGGAAATGTAAATGGTGGTTACAGTGTGCTGGTTACGGGCGGAATTACGCGGGATGATAAGATTGCATTTCCTTATGGAGACACAGTCAAAGAAGGTGCAAAAACGCAGGAAGTTTCTGTGAATGAGCTTTATGGTTATTAGGAGGATGGTATTTTATGCTTGAAAATATGAGAATATCGATTCAGGGAATCTGGTCCCATAAAATGCGGTCCTTTCTGACAATGCTGGGAATTATTATAGGTATTGCTTCGATCATTGCAATCGTTTCGACAATTAAAGGTACAAGTGAGCAGATTAAGGAAGATCTGATCGGTGCCGGAAACAATACAGTTTCGGTCAGCCTGAATTACGGTGACAGTGAGTATGATCCGGAGTATGGAATGACGGATGGCACTGCACCGCCGCTTCTTTCTGATCAGCAAAAAGAAGATATCAAAAACCTTGATCATGTGCAGAATGCTACGTTTTTTTACAGCCGTACTTATTCCAGCAGTGTATATTATGAAAATACCACCTTCCAGGGTGGAAGTATATATGGTATCGATACAAATTATTTAAGTACCTGTGGATATATGGTGCAGTCGGGCAGAGGATTTGTACAAAAAGATTATGATAGTATGCGTAAAGTAGCACTTGTAGACAGTAATGCGGCGGATAACCTGTTTTCAGGTGAAAATCCTGTCGGTAAGACTATCGAGATTGGCTCTGAACCGTTCACAGTCATAGGTGTTGTTCAACAGAGCGACAATTACCTGCCAAACATTAAGACGATTGATGAGTTTAATGAATATTATCAGACGATTATGGGGACTGTCATGATTCCGAATAAATGCTGGCCAATGGCATTCAAGTTTGATGAACCGGAGAATGCGGTGGTTAAAGCAGATTCCACAGACAATATGAGTTCTGTAGGAAGTGCCGCGGCAGATGTGATGAATCAGGGAATCGATACCAATTCTTCGAAATACAAATACAAAGCCGATGACATTATGCAGCAGGTGCGTAACATGCAGAAACTCAGTGAGAGTACCAATACACAGCTGATCTGGATCGCAAGTATTTCTCTTCTGGTAGGCGGTATCGGAGTTATGAATATTATGCTTGTTTCTGTTACGGAACGAACCAGTGAAATTGGTCTGAAGAAGGCTATCGGTGCAAGAAAGAAGGTAATTCTGTATCAGTTTCTGACGGAGGCAGCAATGCTGACAAGTATTGGAGGAATTATTGGTGTGATTGCCGGTATTATTTTGTCTAAGATTGTATCACAGCTTTCAGGAGCTCCAACTGCAATCAGTATTCCTGCAATCATTGGTTCTGTACTGTTTTCCATGCTGATTGGGGTGGTTTTTGGATTACTGCCATCTGTAAAGGCGGCGGATCTGAACCCGATAGATGCTTTGAGAAGCGAATAAATTTTTATTTGAGTTACTGTCGGAGGTATGATAAACTAAAGACAGTATGCAATATTTCGGATATGTATATCTGATAAATGAAAAAATACTTAGGGAGATGCAGTATGGGAAAAATTGCAATTGTAACAGACAGTAACAGCGGCATCACACAGGATGAGGGCAGAGAACTCGGTGTTTCTGTCCTGCCGATGCCTTTTTATATTAATGATGTGATGTATCTGGAAGGGATTACCCTTTCACAGGAAGAGTTTTATGAGCGTCTGAAAAATGACGAGACGATTTCCACTTCCCAGCCAAGCCCGGCAGAGGTATGTGGATTATGGGACAATCTTCTGAAAGAATATGATGAAGTTGTTCATATCCCGATGTCAAGCGGGCTGAGTGCTTCATGTGACACAGCAACGATGCTTGCACGTGACTATGACGGTAAGGTTGAGGTAGTCAATAACCAGCGAATTTCTGTTACGCAGCGTCAGTCAGTGCTGGATGCACTGGCACTCAGAGCTGCAGGAAAAACTGCTGCTGAGATCAAGACAAAACTTGAAGAAGAAAAAATGGAATCCAGCATTTACATTACACTTGAGACTCTGAAATATCTGAAAAAAGGCGGAAGAATCACACCGGCTGCGGCAGCAATCGGTACAGTGCTGAATCTGAAACCGGTTCTTCAGATTCAGGGAGAAAAGCTGGATGCTTATGCAAAAGTCCGCGGCAAAAAGCAGGCAAAGAGAATGATGATGAAGGCTATGCAGGAAGACTGGAACACCCGTTTCAAACAGTATGTGGAATCCGGTGAGATGTGTCTGCAGATAGCTTATACAGGCAATAAAGAAGAAGCCGAAGAATTCAAAAAAGAAGTAGAGGCGGCATTCCCGGGAAGGGATATTCATATGGATCCGCTGTCACTCAGTGTAGCCTGTCACATTGGCCATGGAGCGCTTGCAGTTGCATGCTCAAAAAAAGTTACTGTATAAATAAGGAGTCGCGAATAAAATGAAAAAGCTTATGGAATTAATGGCAGAGGAACTTGCTTCTGCCTTTGAAAAAGCCGGATATGATCCGGAATACGGCAAGGTTACGGTTTCCAACAGACCGGATCTTTGCGAATATCAGTGCAACGGGGCAATGGCTGGTGCCAAAGCATATAAGAAGGCTCCGTTTATGATTGCAGATGATGTTGTTGTTTTTCTGAAAGACAGCAATATCTTTTCTGTAGCAGAAGTTGTAAGACCGGGATTTATTAACTTACGTGTAAAAGAAGAATTCCTCGCAGAGTACCTTCGTGAGATGTCCGCAGATCCGAAATATTCTGTTAATGCGGCAGAGCAACCAAAGACGATCATTATCGACTACGGCGGACCGAATGTTGCAAAACCACTTCATGTAGGACATCTTCGTTCTGCGATCATCGGTGAGAGCATCAAACGTATCGGACGTTTTGTGGGACATAAAGTAATTGGTGATGTACATCTTGGTGACTGGGGCCTCCAGATGGGACTGATCATTACGGAACTAAAACACCGTAAACCGGAGCTTGTATACTTTGATGACAGCTTTGAGGGAAAATACCCGGAAGAAGCTCCATTCACGATCAGTGAGCTGGAAGAAATCTATCCATGTGCAAGCGGTAAATCAAAAGTAGACGAAGAGTATCGTAATGAAGCTCTTGAGGCAACGCATCAGCTTCAGCAGGGCAAACGAGGATATATGGCACTGTGGAACCACATTATGCAGGTTTCCGTGACAGACCTTAAGAGAAACTACAACAATCTGAATGTGTCATTTGACCTCTGGAAGAAAGAATCTGATGCACAGCCGTACATTCCGGACATGGTGCAGCAGATGAAAGATCAGGGATTTGCTTATGAAGATCAGGGTGCACTGGTTGTTGATGTAAAAGAAGAAAGTGACACAAAAGAGATTCCTCCGTGCATGCTTCTGAAATCTGACGGAGCTTCCCTTTATACGACTACTGATCTTGCAACGATCGTAGAACGTGTAAAACTTTTTGATCCGGATGAGATCCTTTATGTAGTAGATAAACGTCAGGAACTGCATTTCATTCAGGTATTTCGCTGTGCAAGAAAGACCGGTCTTGTAAAATCGGAGACAGAGCTTTCTTTCCTTGGGTTCGGTACCATGAATGGCAAAGACGGCAAACCGTTTAAGACAAGAGAAGGTGGTGTTATGCGTCTGGAAAACCTCATTGCAGATATCGATGAGGAAATGTTCCATAAGATCGTTGAGAACCGCAGTGTCAAAGATCAGGATGCAAAAGAGACAGCAGAAATCGTAGGACTTTCTGCAATCAAATACGGAGATCTTTCCAACCAGGCTACAAAGGATTATGTGTTTGATATTGACAGGTTTACTTCTTTCGAGGGAAATACCGGTCCGTATATTCTTTATACGA
>ERZ773103.4220-NODE-4220-length-10725-cov-3.287348_pt1 | contig 10725 bp, 10 predicted proteins | sample MGYA00511118_ERZ773103 | MGnify/ENA primary metagenome ERZ773103 (study PRJEB29015, sample SAMEA2737821) | human gut metagenome | biome: human gut; feature: human-associated habitat; material: faeces | place: China | collected 2012 ... | reverse complement strand
TCTCTAACCTGTCTGTCGATTTCAGCAGTAAATTCTTTGTTCTCAACCATATATTTTCTTACATTGTCACGGCCTTGACCGATTTTTTCACCGTTATAGCTGAACCAAGCCCCCGACTTCTTGATAATATTGTTTTCAACTGCAAAGTCAAGAATATTACCTTCTTTTGAAATACCCTCGCCGTACAAAATATCAAATTCGGCAGTTTTAAACGGCGGTGCAACCTTGTTTTTAACAACTTTAACCTTTGTCTTGTTACCGATAAGTTCCGTACCGTTCTTTATAACCTCGCCGCGTCTTACGTCCAATCTTACAGATGAGAAGAACTTTAGTGCACGACCGCCCGGAGTTGTTTCGGGATTACCGTACATAACACCGACTTTTTCTCTTAGCTGGTTGATAAAGATTACGACTGTACCCGATTTTGAGATAACGGCAGTAAGCTTTCTTAGAGCCTGTGACATAAGTCTTGCCAACAAACCGACATGGCTGTCACCCATTTCACCGTCAATTTCCGCTTTCGGAACAAGTGCGGCAACAGAGTCGACAACGATTACGTCAAGCGCACCGCTTCGTACAAGTGCCTCGGCAATATCCAAAGCCTGTTCACCGGTATCCGGTTGTGCAACAATTAAATTGTCTATATCAACGCCCAATTTTTTTGCATATACAGGGTCTAAAGCGTGTTCCGCGTCAATAAATGCAGCCTCACCGCCCATTTTCTGTGCCTCTGCCACAACGTGAAGTGCAACGGTTGTCTTACCCGAAGATTCAGGGCCGTATATTTCTATAACTCTGCCTCTCGGAAGTCCGCCTACTCCAAGTGCCATATCAAGCGTCAACGAGCCTGTCGGAATAACTTCAACGTCAACCGAATTTGCGTCGCCGAGTTTCATAATACTTCCTGTACCGTATTCCTTTTCTATAACACTGAATACAGATTCAAGAGCCTTTTTCTTTTCCTCTGCGTCAGTCATTTTTACAACTTTAGGTTTACTCTTATCCTTTTCTTTTGCCATTTATTTTCTCCTTTAAAGTATCACTTATATTTTATACGTCAATTATATTACATAAACACTCTTTTTTCAAGCAGTTTTTAACTCAATGCCGTGCAAAGTACAATTTATTGTACTTTAGTGATATTTTCAATACGGTTTGCGATATTTTCAAACGTAATTTTGCAAGTACACTCACGAACTTCTTCGCGTGTACCGTTTAAATGAAGTTCTTTCACTTCCGTTTCACCCATAACGCATATGCCGACATATACAAGTCCTACCGGCTTTTCTTTCGTTCCGCCTGTCGGGCCTGCTATGCCTGTTATGCCGACAGTAACATTCGCACCTGTGTTTTTTCTGAGTCCATCTGCCATTTCAAAAGCGGTTTCATAACTCACTGCACCGTGTTTTTCCAGCGTTTCGCCCTTGACACCGAGATATTTCATCTTCGCCGAATTTGCATAAGTCACAAAGCTTTCATTCAAAACCTCCGACGCACCCGAAACATTTGTTATAAGTGCCGCAAAAAGTCCTCCTGTACAGCTTTCAGCCGCCGAAACAGTCATTTTTCTTTCCGCAAGCATTTTTACAACTTTTTCATTTAAACCGTTTACTTCCACTTTCATATCAATCACCCAAGCCTTATTATTTAGGATATACTTCTATCTTTTCAACGCCTGCCAAAGCAGCCTCGATAAGTGTTTCAACGTCAAGTCTATTTTCAGACTTTTCAATATTTGCACGTTTCGGATTTGTTGTAGGGTGCTTTGGTGTAAACACTGTACAGCAGTCCTCATACGGTAAAATTGATGTTTCAAATGTACCGATTTCGTGTGCTCTGTCAACTATTTCAATCTTATCCATACCGATAAGCGGCTGCAATACCGGCATATCAACAGCCGAATTTGTAACGTCAAGTGCCGCAAGAGTTTGGCTTGCAACCTGTCCGACGCTCTCGCCTGTTACAAGTGCCAACGATTTATGCTTACGCGCCAATCTCTCCGCAATACGCATCATAAATCTACGCATAACAAGCGTCAAATGTTCCTCAGGGCACTTTTCTGCAATCTGCAGCTGTATTTCCGTAAACGGCACGATATACAAATTGATTTTTGACGTATATTGTGCGATTATGCTTGCAAGTTCAATAACCTTTTCTTTTGCTCTCTCACTTGTGTATGGGAATGAGAAAAAGTTTACCGCATCAATTTCAACACCGCGTTTTGAAATCATATGACCTGCAACAGGGCTGTCAATACCGCCCGACAAAAGCAAGGTTGCCTTTGAGCCTGTGCCTATCGGCATACCGCCCTGTCCCTGCACTTTATTTTCATCTGCATAAACGTATGCACCGAAATCTCTGACTTCGACTTTAACCGTAACTTCGGGATTATGAACATCAACGACTATATTCGGATATTCGTCGTCAAGATAACCGCCGACTTCCATACAAATTTGAGGTGAGTTAAGCGGGAACTGCTTATCAGAACGCTTTGCCTCAACCTTAAATTTAACGCCGTCCTTAAAGTCTTTCTTCAAATATTCCTTGGCTTTAGCCTTTATATCCTCAATAGCCTTTTCACAAACAACCGCTCTTGTAATCGAAACAATACCGAATATTTTCGACAATCTTTCCACTACAATATCCATTTTATCCTCATCGAAAACTTCGACATAAATTGTAGCCTGTGCAAGTCTTGCCTTTACCTCCGCCACATTTTTCAGTGAATTTCTGATGTTGTTCATCAATATATTTTCAAACTTCGGACGATTACCGCCCTTTAATATAATTTCTCCGTATTTTGCAAGAATAATCTCTTTCATTTACATAAATCTCCTTATTGTCGCAACCTCTTTTGCAATAATTTCTGCCGCTTTTATAACGTCCTCTTCTTCTGTCAATCTGTCAAAACTGATTCTCACCGCACCGTTAATTTCTTTTTTATCAAGACCCATAGCCGTAAGTACATGGCTCGGCTGTGGTTTGTGGCTTGAACAAGCCGAACCTGTTGAAACGTATATTTTATGTGCCTCAAGCGAATGAAGAAGTATTTCAGCCTTTATGCCGATAAACGATACGTTTAAAACACTGCCGGAATTATATTCGTCAGAACCGTTTATCTTAATATTCGGTATTTCTTGAAGTTTTTCTTTCATTGTGTTTCTCAAATGTATAAGTTTTGATTGGTCAGTGTCACATTCAGCAGCCGCCGCACCGAATGCAAGTATACCGCCTACATTTTCCGTACCCGGTCTTATTTCACCCTGTTGTTCACCACCGAACAATATCGGACGTATCATTCTTGTATCTGCTACATACAATGCACCCGTACCTTTAAAGCCGTGAATTTTATGGCTGCTTATCGTAACAAGATCCGCACCCATTTTTTTCGGTTTCACATCTATTTTACCAAACGACTGCACACAGTCAGTATGAAGATGTGCATAAGGTGCTTTTTCAAGCATAATTTCTCTTATTTCTTCAATCGGCTGAATAACGCCTGTTTCATTATTGACGTGCATAACGCTTATAAGTATCGTTTCATCATCAAGAACGTTTCTAAGCATATCAAGGTCAACTCTGCCTTCACTGTCAACGTCAAGATACTCAACATTAAATCCGTCAATTTTAAGTTTTCTGAATGCCTCAAGTACAGACGGATGTTCGATTTTGCTCGTAACAATTTTTGTACCGATTTTGTGACGTGCCGCCGCAACGCCGAAAGCAGCCAAATTATTCGCCTCGGTACCGCCCGATGTAAACAAAATATTTTTGCTTTCAACGCCAAGCATATCGGCAATATTTTTTTTGCTTTCGTTTATGAGTTTTTCAGCCTCAATACCCAAACCGTGAAGCGACGACGGATTACCGAAACATTCCGCCGCCTTAATCATTGCATCAACTGCCGCTTTTGACGGCTTTGTTGTTGCCGCATTATCAAGATATATCATACTCTTTCCACCTTTATTACCAATGCCATTCCGCTTTTTATTGTAATATTGCATTTATCCGCAAGCATAATATTGCTTATGCCGCGGCTGCTGCCGAAATACAAAGTTTCATCATTCAACGGATATTCAAGTCCGTCTGTCGTTATTCCGACCGCATTATCCTTAATCGGAATTATAGACAAAGTTTGTCCTTTTCCCCCGTTTAACGACAATTTATCTTTTAACAAATAAATTTCATTATTATCATCTATAAGCACACCGTTTTTACATTTTTCAAGCAATAAAATATCCGCTATACTGTGGTCAAAGCGGTCGCCTGTCATGGCGATAAGGACTATGTCTTCATATCCATTATCCACCGCGTAAGCTACCGCAAGTTCACCGTCTGTAAAATCCTTGCGTTTTGGATATTCAATTCTGTCCTTAACTTTTTCAAAATTCTTTGCCGAATCAAAATCACCTATAAGCACATCAGGCACTATCCTCATTTTTTCCGCATGGTTATAGCCGCCGTCGGCACATATTATAAAATCATTGTCATTGATTTTGCTTTTTATATATTGATAGTCTTTTATATCACCGTTACCGATTATTACCGCACGCATTATCTCATAAGACCCCTTACAGACCCCTCAATATCGTTATTAAACACAGCTGTTCCCGCAACAATTATATTCGCACCTGCATTAATCGCATTGTCAATATTGTTTGCATTAATTCCGCCGTCAACTTCAATATCAAAGTCACTGCCCATTTTTTCACGAATATACGCAATCTTTTCATTAACGCTTTCAATATATTTCTGACCGCCGTAACCCGGCTCAACGCTCATAACAAGCACCATATCGACTTTATCAAGGTACTTTTCAATCGCCGATACAGGTGTTTTCGGATTAATCGAAATCGCCGCTTTTTTTCCTCTCTTCTGTATCATTTCAATACATTCTTCCGGCTTATCGGTTGCCTCGATATGAAAAGTAACACTGTCCGCACCGGCATTGATAAATTCATCAATATATCTTTCCGGCTTATCTATCATAAGATGTACATCAAAAAACATATCTGTATACTTGCGTAATGACTTTATAACAGGCATTGCAAAAGTCATATTCGGAACAAAATGTCCGTCCATAACATCAATATGCAACCACTGTGCTCCCGCGTTCTCTGCCCTTTTTACCTGCTCGGCAAGTATACCGAAATCTGCCGACAATATAGACGGTGATAATATCATTTCTTTTCCCATTCCTTTACTGATTTTAGTTTATTGTATATTTGAGTATAGCTGTCGTATCGTGACTGAGCCATTTCTCCGTTTTTAAGCTTTTCTTTTATATAGCAATCAGGCTCGTTTATATGTGAGCATCCTCTGAAACGGCATTTATTTTGAGAGTCCGCCATTTCTGGAAAATACCGCCACAAATCGTCAGCCTTTATATTTTCAATTTCAAGTGAACTGAAACCCGGTGTATCAAGTACAAAACCTCCGCTTTCAAGTTCAAACAATTCAACGTGACGCGTCGTATGTTTTCCGCGGCTTATTTTTTCGGAAATACTTCCCGTTTCAAGTTCTCCGTTTGTGATAATACTCAAAAGACTCGACTTACCCACTCCCGAAAGTCCCGCAAATGCAGTCGTCTTATCCTTCAAATAATCCATAAGCAAATCCGTGCCGTCTTGTCTTTCGGCACTTACAGAAAATATTTTATATCCCGCTTTTGAATATATTTCTTCTATATCCTCACGTTTTTTTATATCTGTTTTATTAATACAAATAACAGGAGTTATATTATTAATCTCCGCATTTATAAGCATTTTGTCTATCAAAAACAAATTCGGCTCCGGTGACGCCGCCGCAACGACAAGCATCATTGTATCAACATTTGCAACCGGCGGTCTTATAAGCGACGATTTTCTCGGCATTATTTCAATAATACTGCCTTTTTCGCCGTCTGTTTCAATATTCACCTTATCGCCAATCATAGGTGTTATCTTTTCCTTGCAAAAATTCCCCTTGCTTTACATTCGTATATGCTATCAGAGGCCTTTACATAGTAAAAGCCTCCAATACCTTTCATTATAGTTCCAACCATAATTACCTCTAATTAAAGTTTATTGTTCTGTCGCTTACCTTACTTCCGTCTATATAAGCCTGAACTTCTGCAGTTCCCGAGCCTGTAATTTCAACCGATACAGTGCCTTCGTCCTTTGAGTGAACTGCATTATGAACTGTTTTTCCGTTTGCTACAATTTCAACATCAACCGAATCATCTGCAGTGTCCGGAATTTTTACAGTGAAAGTTCTTGTTGATGTTTGATTTGATGAACCTGAATCACTGTTTGAACTGTCGGATGTGTTTGAACTTGAATTGTCGTTGCTTGATGTGTTTGAATTGCTTGAACTGTTTTGGTTTGTGCTTGCATTGTTTTGTTCATTTTTTGTCTGTGATGAATTATTTTGTTCCGCTTGTTGATTTGATTGTTCTGCTTGAGCTTCTTCACCCTTTGAAAGCACAATGCTTACATATGAGCCTTTATTCGCAGTCTTGCCCAGTTCAGGACTTTGTGAAATAACAGTTCCCTCTTGTGCCGAAGACGCTTTTCTTGAAACGTTACCGAGATTTAAGCCGTTTGCTTTAAGTGTTGCCTCTGCCTGTTCTCTGCCCAAACCGATTATACTCGGAACTGATACTCTTTCAGCTGCAGGGGTAGCTTGCGCACTGCTCTCTCCCTTACCTTTGCTGACGTGGATATTTATAATATCGTCTTTGTTAAGCTTTGTTCCGCCCAACGGTGTCTGACGAATTACATATCCCGACGGTACATCATCAGATTCTTCCTCAACAACCGTATAGTTAAGCTCAAGTTCAAGAATTTCCGCAATAGCCTCATCAAACTGTTTTCCCGTAACATCAGGTGCTACAATATCACCGCCCGATGAACCTATTGAAACTATAAGTTTTACATCAGAATTTTTTGCCACAATCTTTTTGGCTGTAGGGTCTTGTGAAATTACGCAGTTTTCCGCAACCGTATCCGAAAGCGAATATTCGATTTCATCAGCCAAATGAAGTCCTGCCTTTTCAAGTTCCGCAGTTGCCTTTTCAACAGTCATATTTGTAAGATTAGGCACAATCGCCTCTTTACGCATATTTATAAAGAAAAATGTTCCGAGTACTATAAGCAAAATAACCGCTGCCGTTGAAATTGCAAGCACAACAGCAATCCTGTCCTCTTTCTTCTGCTTTTTATTCTTTTTCTTTACTACTTTTTTACGTTTTGTACGACCTCTTGCAGGAAGTTCCTCTTCATAAGGTTCTTCCTCCTCTACCGTTTCCGGCACATCAAGATTATCATCAAAATCACTTTCGTCGTCATACGAATAATCTTCCTGCGGTGCGACTTCTTCATATACATCATCACGGCTCGGAAGTGGCTCGTCTGCAAGTACAGCATGAAGATCGTCAACAAATTCCTGTACATTTTGGTATCTGTTACTTTGTTCTTTTGAAATTGCTTTCATTGTAACATATGCCAAATCAGTCGGTATATCAAGATTTACGCATTTAACGTTTACAGGTTCTTTTTCAAGGTGCATAAGTGCTACGCTCACAGGAGTATCACCGTCAAAAGGAACTTTTCCGGTAAGCATTTCGTAAAGCACAATACCAAGTGAATATATATCACTTCTTGCGTCCGTAAATCCGCCTCTTGCCTGTTCAGGCGAAATATAATGCACCGAACCCAAAGCACTTCCGCCGACAACGGTAGTTTCTCCCGCAACAGCTCTGGCAATACCGAAGTCCGTTACTTTCAAAGTTTTGTCCTTTGTCATAAGAATATTTTGAGGTTTAATATCGCGATGTATTATATTAATAGAATGTGCCTCGCTTATACCTTGTCCGATCTGAATAGCAAAGTCGCAGGCCTCCTGCCAAGGAAGTGCACCCTTTTGCTTTATGTATTCTTTAAGTGTAATGCCGTCAACGTATTCCATAACCATATAATTAAGCCCGTTTTCTTCGCCGACATCGTAAACAGACACAATGTTATTGTGTACCAAGCTCGCCGATGACTGAGCCTCTTTTATAAAGTTTGAAACAACCTGTTCTTCACCCTCAAGCGAATCACGAAGTATTTTTATCGCAACATATCGGTTTAAAAGCGTATCTTTCGCCTTATAAACTGTAGCCATACCGCCGGTACCGATTTTTTCAAGCATATCATATCTATTTCCAAGTGTTATTCCAACTAAATTATCACTGTTCATTATCACATTTCTCCCTTTCCAAAGCCACAATGGTAATATTATCTCCGCCGCCTCGTTCATTTGCAAGTGCTACAAGTTCTTCCGCACTTTTCTGAAGGTTGCTTTTATTTTTAATATATGTTCTGATTTCATCGTCCTCTACGAAATTTGTAAGGCCGTCAGAGCATAGCACAAGAGTTTCACCTTTATAAGGTTTAATCGAAATATCTACTTTTACGGTGTCCTCTGCACCCATAGCACGCGTTATGTAGTTCTTTTTAGGGTGATTTTTTGCCATTTCGGGACTTATTTCACCTCTTGATACAAGTTCCTGTACATAGGAATGGTCTTTTGTTATCTGTTTGATTTCGTCACCTATCATATAGGCTCGTGAATCTCCGACGTGTGCCGTAATAATCTTGTTTTGATAAATCATTGCAAGCGTCGCCGTTGTTCCCATTCCCATTACTTTATAATGATTCTTTGCATAATTGTATATGATACTGTTCGCCGATATAAACGCCTGACGTATAACTTCTCCTGCCTCTACATAGTCGAGTTCTGTATCAAGATTTTTTTCTAAGTGGTTTTCTATAATATCGACAACCATCATACTTGCGACTTCACCGGCTTGATGACCGCCCATTCCGTCCGCAACAACTGCGTAAGGGAACGTGTCGCTTTCATTTACGTAATAATTGTCCTCATTAATTTTTCTGTGCATTCCTATATCGGTAACCGCACCAAACTGCATTTTGAAAATCACCTCATTTCACTAAAGAATTATAGTTTTTGATATTATATCACTTTTTTTCTCAGTTGTCCACAGGAAGCTGAGAATGGCTTAAATACTATGTTTCTCACGTTTTTATATTTTTCTGATACCAATTTGATACCAATTTTAAACGATATGTAATTCATTAATATAATTAAATAACGTATCATTTTGAATATGAGTATAAACATCTAAAGCTGTTTTAACAGAAGCGTGCCCTAAGTAATTTTGAACAATTTTAGGTGGTATATTTTTCTCAAAACATTTCGTGGCGAATGTATGACGAAACATATGTGGGTGTATATGAGGAAGAAATTGTGGTTCTCTATTTTCCTTTTGTGCTAAATCTTCCTCTTTTTTATTAAACCCTATTATTAAATTGTCTAAACTTCTATCCACAGAATTTTTTGACAATGGTTGCTTTCGTTTACCTACGAATACAAAATCATCACCTGAAAATTTAGTTGTTTTATGAAAATTCAATAACTCTAATAATTCATCCGAAATAGGCATAAGTCTAACTGATGATTTTGATTTTGGAGTTTGATTATATTTTTTAACTTTTACAGTTTGCATAAATGTTTTATTAATTGATATTACTCTTTTTTCAAAATCAACATCCGACCATCTCAACGCAAGGGCTTCTCCTATTCTTACTCCTGTCATAAGCAAAAATTTATACAAATCAATAAAACAATGTTTTTTGCTTGTGCCATATGTTAAGAAAGTATTAATCTCATCGTCTGTTAAGATTTTTCTTTTTTTATTTACATCTACTTCATAATTTTTACATGTTTCTAATAATGTTATTGGATTAACTATCATATATTTTTGCTTTTGAGCCATTTTAAACATACCACTTAGAACTGTCTTTATATTGTTTATCGTATGAACCGAAACACTTTTTCTTTTCTCATTTAAAAATTGATTTATATGAAAAAGTTCGATATTATTTATTTTTAAAAGCCCCATTGTCGGTGCGACATGTTTGTAATAAATTTTTTCAGAATTATAGACCGTCGATGGTTTACAAGTCATTCTTCTTTCATTTATCCACATGCCATGTAATTCATTCATGGTAACAGTATTAGAATTTATACCTAATCCAACAGCATTCTCATATTTTGCTTTTGTGAATTTTTCCTTCACCTCTTTTAGTTTATGTCCATAAATTGTTTTTCTTTTTCCAAAAATATCAGTATATCTTGCCATATACCTTCCATCTTTAATTTGACATAAACCTTCTCCTAATTCCTTTCCTTTTAAATCTTTTCCCATAATTTATTCTCCTTAATCAAAAAGAAAAATAAATCATAATTTCTATAACGATTATATTATATAATATTATGATTTATTTTTCAAGTCTTATCTACCTGTATTTTGATCTATATATTTATCCAATATCGTTTTATTTGCAAATACTCTACCATTTATCCTGCATACATAAGGACAATTTGGTTCAGAAAGCATTTTTCTAATAGTGGTTTTCCCCATTCCAAGATACTCACAAAGATCTGTTACAGATAAAAGTTTTTTGTTATTATATCTATTATTAGTCGTCATATATCACCCTTTCTATAATAACAATCTCCTATTTACTTATTTGTACTTCCAAAGCCACCGTTTCTCTCTTCAACGACATCATCATCAATCACAGTTCCATACTGCACAAAAATGCCCTGTGCAAATTTGTCGCCCCGATTGATTCTTACAATTTTATCTTCAAGCGAATTGTTTGTCACTTTGATAAA
>ERZ773103.4219-NODE-4219-length-10727-cov-2.897582_pt1 | contig 10727 bp, 10 predicted proteins | sample MGYA00511118_ERZ773103 | MGnify/ENA primary metagenome ERZ773103 (study PRJEB29015, sample SAMEA2737821) | human gut metagenome | biome: human gut; feature: human-associated habitat; material: faeces | place: China | collected 2012 ... | reverse complement strand
CCGCTCGTGTGGCTCCCACCTCCAAGGCACGCAACGGAGACACCGTCCGCGTTGCCTTTGACCCGCACAAGGTCCACCTGTTCGACATCGAGACCGAGCAGACCATCCTGAACTAAGCTGCAATTATGTGACGATCATTTTTTGATCCTCCTATCATCATACAGAGAACCGTCGGCAGGGAAACCTCCGGCGGTTTTCTGTGTCTATGGGCAAGGCAGACAAAAAGCAGCCGCGTACCTTTTGGAAGGCACGCGGCTGCTTTTGTTTTACCGGCAGCTCATTGCCGCAGGGCGGTCAGGCCCGGCGGGAGAAGTGAAACGGAGGTTATACCAGCTGGGGCAGATGCAGGCATCCGGCTCCTCCTCCAGGTAGGCCCGGTAACAAACAGCTGCATGGAAATGTCCTTTCTGTCTGTGTTCGATGCTCTTTTATTGTACCACAGCCGGCAGGGTTTGTCACAACGCAAAAAGGGGCCGGGGCCTCTCCCCTGCCAACCGGCACAAAAAAGCCCCGGAGGGCAGCTTTGCAGCCACACTCCGGGGAAAAGGATGAGGAATTATTGTTTACTTGTGGTCGAGGTTCCGAATCTGGAATGCCACTGCCATGTAGCTGTGGGTGCCGTCAGTCCGGACGACCACGCCGATCTTGGTCCAGCTGCCGTTACCCTTCACGTCTACCTTCGTGCCGGGGAGCTCCTTGCCGACAGCACTCTGAATCTCATTCAGAATCGCAGATACAATAAGGCCGTAGTCATATCTTCCAGTCACAGTGATGGTCAGGTATTCCTTTTCCTTGCCTTCCACATGGACCTTGCCAACCAGCTTTGCGCCAAGGATCTCAATGCTCGAGTTCAGATCCTCTCTCAGATGTCCCTCTGCAACAGCCTGCAGGCTCTTATCATTCTCCTTCAGGCCACTTGCCTGTGTCATTGACGTAAATCTGTTAAAGGCCTTGTCCTCTGCGTCCGGGTTTGTATAGGCGGGAGCTTCCGGCTCTGCGTCAGCATGGCGACTGCGGATAAATTTTCGGAGATGGTCCGTTTCCGCATGAGCTGTGAGAGCTGAGGTACGCGGCCGAAAACCAGGCGCAGGCGGTCGCGGCGAAGCCTGGAAAGCCGCGTCAGGTTGATATCATCCAGAAAGACGGCCCCGGAGGTAGGGCGAAGATCCCCGGATATGAGCTGGAGCAGCGTACTTTTTCCCGCGCCGCTGCTGCCTGTGAGAAAGAGGAATTCACCCTGCTCGACCGTCAGATTGATTTCCTGCACAGCGGCCATTTGCTTTTTATCCTGCGGGTAATACTTGCTGACCCGCTCTAACCGAATTTGCGGCATGTGGACTCCTTTTGCCTGTATACAATAAAAGAAAAAATTGCTATAATAAAGAAAATATTATATAATGAAAATTTTGAGGTACTCTTATGTCCGGTACGAAAAACAGACCGCATAAAAGGCGAAATATAATACTTCTTGTTTTGTTGGCCCTCCTCTGTATTGGTGGGGTGGAGCTGCTGGTTTGCCGCTTTGCTGCGCCGGAGCTGTTCCAGCGGCTCGCGGCCCCCGTGGCAGGATTGATGCAGCGTGTCTCGGACTTCGGGGAGGCACTACACAGCAATTTGCAGGAGCTGCTTTCCCGACCGGGGGAAGATGAAATGGTGAATCAACTGGCCGGCCCGCCCGCCATTGAAGAGGTCCCTCCGGCGGAGGAGAGCAAGGTCACGGAGTTTGTCACCCGGGACGGGCGGGAGTATCTGACCGGCGGAGTCGTGGATCTGGTTTACTACAACCAGGGAGAGGAACCCTGGGCCAGCCAGACCTTCGGTAATGATCCGATCCGCGGCTACGGCTGCGGGCCCACGGCGATGGCCATGCTGGCCTCCAGCCTGACTGGGGAAGAAACCGACCCCGGGGCCATGGCCGACTGGGCCTATCAGCAGGGGTACTGCGCCCCTGGCAGCGGTTCCTATCTGTCCATTGTGGAGGGAACTGCGTCCGCCATCGGACTGGAAGCAGAGGCCTATGAGGCGGCCTCCGCCGATGCTCTGGTGCAGCAACTGGCATCCGGACACCTTTTTGTTGCGCTGATGACCCGTGGCCATTTCACCGAGCGGGGCCACTTTATTATCCTGCGGGGCGTGACCCTGGAAGGCCGTGTACTGGTGGCAGACCCCAACAGCAGAGAGCGGAGTCTGGCCGCCTGGGAGCCGCAGCTCATTTTGGATGAGCTCTCATCCAGCCGCAGCTCGGGTGCGCCGCTGTGGCGGATCTCCATGCACCAGTAAAAAACGGTCGGGGCTAGGAATCGTAAAAGGAATCCTTTCCGCACAGGCGGCCGCTGGCGGCCCGGTCGGCCTGGACAACCCTGGTCCAGAGGGCGCGGTTGCGCTGAAGCTGCTCCTGGAGGGGGTGGGCAGCGGGACTGGCCGCCGGGGCCTGCCCGGACAAAAGCCCCTCCAGCTCCTTCCGGTCTTCCGCCGGAAGGATGCGGCACTGCTGCGCCAGGTTGGTCTGGTATTCCCGCAATTGGTTGATCGGCTCCTGCCGGAGCTGGAGAAAGAGCTGAACGGAGACAGAATCCCCCCGCTGTATGGAGGTGGAGAGCTCTCCCGTCAGCTCAAGCACCTCGGAGAGCGCCGCATAGATGCGGCGCTCCGTGGCCAACACCGAAGTGAGCTGTTGTTCCGTCAGCATTTATACGCCCTCCTGCGGAGAAGTGGCGGCGCTTTTTTCCGCCTGCCGGAAGCTGTCCCGCAGCTCTGAGGCCATTTCCTTCACACGGGCCAGCTCCTTGGCGTTGCGCCCCGAGACGACCCGGCTGAGCTCATAGCAAAAGTACTCGTACAGCCGGCTCAAATTGGCGCTGATGGGGAACTGGCGGTCAAGGGTGTCGTCCAGATAATGGATGATATCGACGCTGCGGCCGACCGCTCCCTCGAATACCTCGTAATTCTCCTGACCCAGGCTCAATTCCGCCTGGGTCAGCCGCTTGATCAGTTCGTCGTAGAGCAGCAAAAGCAGCTCACCCTGGGTCATGGTATTTAAGGAGTCCTCACGGTAACGCTGGTAACCCCGCATATCCATATGTATCATGTTCCTTTCCGGAACGGCGGCGGCGTTAATAGCCGCCCATCATTCCCGCGAGACTGGAACTCTGGGAGTTCATCTGCGCAATCAGCATTTCCAGCTGGGTGAATTTGTTGGTGTAATAGTCCACCTTGTCCGACATTTTGGCCTGCCACTTATCCACCTGCTTGTCGATGTCCTTCATCTGCTCCAAAAGAGTGTTATTCAGAGCGGCAGAGGGGGAGTATTTGGAGCCGGCCTTTTCAATGAGAATGCCCTTTGTTGCGCCGGTAGTGGCCGCATAGCGGTCCGTCACCTTCTGGATGGAGGCCATCAGGCCGTCGCTGGCGGCGCCGTTTTCCTTGCTCTTGGTAAACGCATCCTTGACCTGGTCCGGGTTTTGTTCCAGGGCCTCGCGGAGCGCGTTTTCATCCAGCGAAAGGGTGGTCAGGCCGTCCTCATAGCTGGTTTTGATGCCGATGGAGCGGAGGAAGGAGCCGTCGGAGCCGCCGGGGGCCACTGCGGAGCGCAGGGCGCTGTACAGGGAGGAGAGGTCCCGGTCCATAAACAGGATGCCGGTTTTTGCTTTCTCCTCGTAGGCCTTGATCTCGCTCTCGGTCATGTCCGCCTTATCCTCGTCAGTCAGGGGCTTGTACCGGGAGCCGTCCGACTTCTCCAGAGGCATGTCGGAGTAGGCCTTTTTGACCTCGGACACAATGGCGTTGTAGTCCTCCACCATGGTCTTGACCACGTCAATGATCTTGTCCGTGTCGGTCTTACTGGAGAAGGTGACGTCATCGCCGTTCAAATCAAAAATAGTCGTATCCTTATCTGGATCTAAGCCCTTTAATTGGGAACTTAATATCGGCGTATCGGTCGCCGAACCCTTGTTAAAGGTGCCATTCAGGGTGATGGACATGCCGTCCAGATCAAAGGTGTTGGAACTGCGGGAGAGAGCCATGTTTTTCCCGTTGATGGTGGCATGAAAAATGGCGTCCTTGCCAGCAGTGTAACTACTCTTCTGCGTATCACCTAATATGGTGCTCCCGTCATCTTTATAGTCTATTTGACCGAAAAGTGTCTCTCCCAATCCCGCGCCAATGTCAATCCGCCCGCCCTCGCCGGTCTCCTTGGCGGTAAAGACAAACTGGTTGGTAGTCTTGGAAAAGCTGACGCTGACCCCGGCCTCGGTGTTGCTGTTGATATCATTGAGCACAGTCTCCAGGGCGGCGTCCTCGTTATATTGACCAATGGTGACGCCGTTGATAGTAAGCTCCTTGAAACGCTTTCCGTCCTTGTCCAGACGGTAATTGTCTTTGTCAACAGCGTTGCCTTCGTTGTCCACATAAGAAATGTTACCATCCGCGTCCTTTACCTCATGCGGTTGGCCAACGCCTTTGGCCCAACCGTCACTTCCGCCTAGATCCTTACCCAGCAAGTCCCCCAGGGTTTTTCCAGTGTCCACATAGGAGGTCACACCATTCTCACCCAGGCCGAGCACCTCGCCGACAGGGGAGGTGATGCGGAAAGTATCTCCATTGCTGACGCTAAAGGAGAAGGACTCTTTACCATCTGCGTCCGGAACGAGGGTAACATTTATTTTATCTTTGCCGAACGCATTGTCCAGCTCTTTTTCAAGTAACTTTTTAATGTCTTCGTTATTTTGGGGGACGGCATCAGTCTTTGGATCACCCAAGGTAAAGGTCTTGGTCTGGCCGTTTAGGGTGACGGTAAAGCTTTTACCAAAGAGGTGTTCCGCTTTGGAGGTGCCTTCCTTCACCACCTTCTCGGTAGGGCTCAGAGTAAAGCTGGAGGTGCCCTCGGCACCGGCAGAAGTGACCAGATTTTTAAGATCTCCGGTGGCGCCGCTGAAGTGGACGTTGTTGCCAGCACCTTTCTTGTCGCTGAGGGTAACGGTGCCGTTGCTGTCCACCTTGACATCAATGAGGGTATCGGCGCTCACCTGGTCGCCGCTGCTGGTGGTAATCTTCTGCTCCTTCAGCTTGTCCTGGAGGGCCGTTTGGAATTTGGCGGTGTCCAGAGTGCCGTCGGCCTTGTTGAACAACTCCAACTCCCCGAAGTCCAGCGTGACCTCCTTATTGCCATACTCCAAAGTAAGGGAGCCGCTCATGGCGCTCAACGGCTGTTTTTCGTCCAGCTTGACCGGCTGGCCTTTACCAACGGTGCCCAGCCCCGAGGCGTCGTGGGTATACCGGGCGGCCTCGGCCAGTTGAGCCACGGAGTTGAGCACAATGGTGCTGCTGCTCTTGCCGGTGGCGCTCACCAGATCGGCATAGGTCCCGTTGGCGGAGGTGAGGATCGCGTTGTTGAAGAAGCTGGCGCTGAACAGGTTGGTGGCGGGGGAGTTGTAGGACATATACTTGCGGGAAAACTCCACCAGCTTGTCGGAGATGCTCTGATAGGCGGACTGCTGCCACTGGAGCATGGTACGGTCCTGCCCCAACTGTGTAATTTTCTGCTGGTACCCCTGTACCATGCCCTCGATCATGGCCTCGGTGTCCATTCCGCTGGCCAGGCCGGAAATGATGTTGCTGTTTCGGCTCCCATAGATGCTGGAAGAGGAACCACTGCTCATAAGGCTGGAGATAGATGCCATGCTGCCCACTCCTTTCAACGTGCAACATGAAAATATGGCTTGATTGACAACCATTGGCTTTCTGAGTAAAATGGGTGTGTTGATAGGCCCCAATACTCTGTATTATGTTATCGTCCGGCCAAAGGGAAAATTAAGAGAGGATTTCGATTTTTCTGACGAAAAGGTGCGAAAACCTGCTCTGCTCCGGCCGGAGATGGGTGAAAGGGGTACAGGGGACATGGCGACCACCGTGATTGCGATTACGAACCAGAAGGGCGGCGTCGGAAAGACGACGACCGCTGCCGCGCTGTTGACCGGCCTGCACCGCCGCGGCGCCGCCGTATTAGGTGTGGATATGGACCCGCAGGGGAGTCTGGGGTTCAGTCTGGGGCTGGATATTGAGCATTGCACCACCATTTATGACGTATTCCGGGGGCAGGCGGAGCCGGAGCAGGCCATTGTACGGACAGATACCTGCGACATCCTTCCGTCCAACATTCTGCTGTCCGGCGCGGAGCTGGAGTTTAACCGGCCGGGACGGGAATTCCTGCTCAAAACCGCCCTGTCCAAGGTAGAAGATCAGTATGACTATATCATCATTGATACACCGCCGGCCCTCAGTCTGCTGACGGTAAATGCATATGTAGCTACGGACAGCTTGATTATCCCCATGTCGCCGGAGATCCTGAGCCTGCTAGGGGTTTCCCAGATCAAGGAGACGATCGAGAGCGTCCGCAGTTATTACAATTCCCGGCTGCGGGTATTGGGTATCCTGCTGAACAAGTTCAGCGCCCGGCTCACTCTGAACCGGGAGGTGCTGGAAATGGCGGAGCAGATTGCCGCACAACTGGATACCAGAGTATTCCAGAGCAAAATCCGCGGCAGCGTTTCTGTGGCGGAGTCCCCTGCCCACGGGGTCAGTGTTCTGGACTATGCGCCGCGCTCCAAGCCGTCTCTGGACTTTGAGGCGCTGTGCGAGGAGATCGCGGGCGGCTTTATACCGCACGGCGGACGCCGGACAGATGGGGAGGTGCGGTAATGGCCGGGAAAAAGGGGAGCCGGAGCAGCAAGACCGCCCATGTGCTCAACCTGCTGTCGGGGGGAGAGGCGCCGGAGGCGCCGGAGCAGCGCCCGGCGGCGGGGACAGAGCGGACGGAGGAGCCGCAGGCCGGGCCCACGCCTCCCCCGCCGCCCCGGGAGCGTCCCATCCTGCCGCCGATTGTGGAGGTGGCCCGCACCAATAGCGAGGCATTATCGGAAACCATTCGGAGCGCGCTGGAAAAGGAGCTGGAGGAAGAGCAGGCCCAGGAGAGGGCATTGGAACGGGCGGAAGAAGCGGGGGAGGAACATGCGGCCCAGCCCGCCGCAGAGCCGCCGGAGGAACCGGAGCGGCCCGATGACCCGGCAGAGCCCCTGCCCCCCTCCGCCCCAATGCCTCCCATGGCCAGTCCCATGCAGGAACAGAAGCCGGTGGAACAGGGACTTCCGGACGGGGCGGAGTGGGTGAATGTTATGCTCGGACTGGTGGAGGAGAAGGCGGAGCGCTATGTCAAAATGTTTGGCCTGTGCCCCTGTCCCCGCTGTGTGGCGGATGTGAAGGCGCTGGCCCTCACCCGGCTGCCGGCCAAATATGTGGTTCTGCCCGCCGAACATAAAAAACCGATGCTTAGCCTATATCAGGCGCGCTATGACGGCGATGTGACTACACAGGTTATTTACGCCTGTAAGGCTGTGATGGATGCACCGCGCCACGGCGCGGCCCAGCCCGGCCTGGCATCAGATAGGGGCTGAATATTTCTTATAAGATGTGTTAAGGAAAGTATTAACATTCTAGGTGTAGAGCCGATAAATTCTATAAGGATATACAATTTTACGGAAAGGAGTTGAAAGATGTTGAAAGATATGGACTGCCAGAGGGTGCCCGTCGAGGGGAACGGTCACGGCGATGGAGGCAGCTTCCTGCACCGGCTGGTTATGCGGCTGTATGGCGGCGGAGGGGAGCAGGCGCAGGATGCGCAGGATGTGTTACAGGAAGCAGTGTTGCCCACGGAGCACCTGTCTGCCCCCTCCACGGAGCAAGCCCCAGCTGCTCCCCAGAAAAAGGCGGGTCACAGTGTAAATACACCGACCAACAGTTTGCTCTATGCGCTGTGGAGTGAGTGGAACGACATTCAAGTTGGAGTGAATGCATTTGACTATGTTCTGAACCTGCCGCTGGAGGATGGCCGGAACGGCAGGCAGCTTCTGAACGATGAGGAAAGCAAAACGGCGCTTACCCAGATTAAGCTGAAATTGATGAACTTGGCAAAGCAGCGTTTTTGGGAGCGCGGAGCGGATGCCCAGACCACGATGGATGCTCTGCCATGTGTGTTTCTATCAGAAAACAAAATGGTGGCATGGCTGTTTCTCTTTCCGCCGACCGGCGGCGGCAAACCAGCCTCCTTGGATCGCCTTGAGCATTCTGTTTGCGAAGCAGGCGTCTTATTCGGGATAGATCACGAGCGGCTGCAGCAGCTTGCGGATAGTCCGGAGTACTTTCAGTTGAGTGTAGTCGCCTATGGACTTGCTCCCATCCCCGGAGATGACGGGCGGATTGTGGAACTAGTACCTCGGGAGCCGCCGCAGACTGCGCCTCAAGAGGGAGCGCAGGGACTGGTGGACTATCGTTCCAGCAGTTATACAAACATTATCCATGAAGGCGATGTGATCTGTGACATCATTCCTCCTTCTCCCGGAACAAGCGGAGTGGATATCGCGGGAAATGTCATCCAAAGCCGTGCTGGGCAGACGCCGCATGTTCCACAAGGGCAAAACACGGGCGTCAGTGAGGATGGGCAGCATCTGGTAGCGCTGACCAGCGGAAATCTCATTTTTGAACAGGGTGTCTTTCGCATTCGTCCTACCCTAGTGGTGGAGAAAAATGTGGATTACAGCACGGGAAATTTGGATTTCGTTGGAGATATTATCATTCGTGGAGATATTTGCGCTGGTTTTTCCGTCCATACCACCGGAACCGTAACAGTTGACGGAGCTGTCGAGGGGGCCATTGTGGAGGCTGGCGGTGATATAATCATTACCAAGGGGGTACTAGGCGATAACTCCGCAATGATTAAAAGCGGTCGAACTGTAAGAGCAGCTTATCTGGAAAACTGCGTCGTATATGCAGGTACTGCAATCTTGGCGGATTGTGCCATAAATGCACAGCTTTACAGCGATGGTGCTATCCGCATTGTAAGTGGGCGCGGTACCGTTATTGGGGGCCTGCTAACAGCGGTTGACCGAGTTGACGTAAATGTGATTGGGGCTCGCTCGGGGGTATTGACTGAGATTGCACTTGGACAGCGCTCTTTTGCGCTTATAGAAGCAACGGATTTGGAGCGATCCTTGGAACAGATGAAGAAGGAACACAAGGAATTAGAGCGAAGTTTGGAATATCTGGAGCAGCAGGAGCCCTCAAAAGAAATCAGCGCAAAGATTTCTAATTTCAGACTGCGTTACGCCACAACCGGCCTGAAATTGGACGCTATGCGCAGGCGGCTTAAGCTGCTGCGTGAGGAACGATTTGACCTAAGCCAGTGTCGGCTATGCTGCCAAGTGGTTTATCCGAAGGCGAAAATCAGCATTGGCTCAGATACCATTACCGTTTCCAACCTGGAAACACAATGCAATGTGCATCTCTCAAAAAAAGGAATTCAACTGCGCTGATTTTATATTATCAGTGACTGCGGTAGTTGTTTTCCAAGCAAAAGGGAGGTGAATATACAATATGGCGGAGAGAGTCCCGCTTGCTTCTGAGCTTTCCCGCATCATGGAGCGGGTTGCATGCGAGGTGACCCGACATGTCGGACAGTTGGAACTGCGGCCAGTCCTGGATGAGAACTTTCCTGCGGAAACGGGAGGCTGTCAAGTTCAGACTACATTGTACGGCGGTTACCACTCCCGGATTACATTGACTAGCAATTACCTCTTTTTTTTCAACTTGGCAAAAAATATGATGGAAGAGTCGCCTACTCTGGAGGATGTTGCTGATTATGCAGTGGAATACTTCAATGTGCTCTGCGGCCATATTGTGGCTGAAATCTTTCGCGTAACAGGGGTGACCGCAAAATTTTGTTGCCCTATTTTTGGACATAAGGTTCGTTCAGAGGCTGTTCCCTTCCAAACATGTACCCAATTCTGCTGTCCGTATGGTTGGCTGGAGCTCGGATACGCACCTCTGCCTATGACTGCAATCAGTGCCAAACACGAAGGAGAGGAGAAAGAACTATGAGTAAGAAGCTGATGATTGTAGATGACTCCCGTGTGGTGTATGCCAGTATGAGTAAGATGCTGGAAAACAGTGGGTGGGAAATTGCTCAATTTTGCAGAAGCGGGGAGGAGGCGCTCAAGACCTACCCTGATATTCAGCCGGATGTCGTCACAATGGACATCGTTATGCCGGGGATGGATGGGTTGGAGACTGCTCGCAGGTTATTGGAAAAATGGCCGGCCGCTAAAATCCTGTTTGTATCCTCATTGGCCTACGATGAAATGGTTGCACAGTCCAATGCTCTGGGTGCAAAGGGTTTCCTCTACAAGCCGTTCCATCGGGAAGAGTTCCTGACCAAACTTGCAGATATCGTATCAGTGTAATGGATCAATTGGCCCCGAAAAGACAGAAAACCGGGTTATGTTTGACACATAACCCGGTTTTTTGTCAGACTGCGGCGGTCCCTGACGAGGTTGTCATTGCTTCCATGTTTGGGCCCTGGGTAGTATCAGGATTGGATTTGTTGCAAAGATAAAATCCGAGTAAAAATAGCTTTTTAACGTGGATTTCATTATACGAACGGAATTAACCGAAGAACACGGAACCATATCACGTAAAACGGTGCGCGTATGTGGGTCATTCCGGCCGTGCATACCGGCTCTGGGCAGCACCGCGGATCAGAGGCATTTATAGTAAAAAGCAGGCATGGATACTCTGCGCAGAGTATCCATGCCTGCTTTTGCTCAGGCGTAGACATCAAACTGATAGCCAGAGCTGGAGGAGGGGGGGAGCATTTGCAGCAACTCCTGTACTGCCAGCTC
>ERZ773103.4212-NODE-4212-length-10744-cov-2.873889_pt1 | contig 10744 bp, 9 predicted proteins | sample MGYA00511118_ERZ773103 | MGnify/ENA primary metagenome ERZ773103 (study PRJEB29015, sample SAMEA2737821) | human gut metagenome | biome: human gut; feature: human-associated habitat; material: faeces | place: China | collected 2012 ... | reverse complement strand
CCCTTTTCATTGGTATGGCGGTAATAGCAGCCCAGCGTTACCTCTACCTGCTTCAAGATCATTCCAAGACAGGCAGACAGCCACATCCACAGCACAGCGCCAGGGCCTCCTGCCGCAACTGCCGTAGCCACACCGGCAATATTTCCAAAGCCTACCGTACCGCCGATTGCTGTGGAAATTGCTTCAAAGGAACTTAACATTCCCTTTGCATTATCCTCCTGCTTCTGGCTTTTTTTGTTTAAAATCGTGCCACCGGTATTCTTTAAAATCCAGCCAAAGCGCCTGAACTGAAAGAATCCGGAACGGACTGTGAAATAAATACCGGTAGAAATCATCAGTACGATTAACGGAAGCCCCCACAGGACGCCGTCTAACCAGTTGAGAAATTCGATCATTTTTATGATCCCCCTTTTCTTTTGTTTATGTACAGCAATCTATTCCACCTGGGCTCTGCCCGCAAAAAAGGAGCAGCGGTTTTTGCATCCCACTGCTCCATAAATCATCCATCCATGAAACAATAGCGCCTCCACCGTTTGGTGAGAGTGTGCAGCCTGTTCGACTGCACCCCAACATACTGCCTGCGAAAGCAGTACATTTCGGCGGCTCCTCCTTTCCCTGCTCTTCCCTGGCTTCGCTGCCTCCAAACAGGTACTGATAGTATCCGCACCTCTATTGCCGTACTCTTTTTGTAGTATCATAGCTGGTTTCACGCTGGCTGTCAACTGTTTTTGCAAGTTTATTTCTTCGGCCAAATTTCACTTGATACAATCTTTTTTTCGTCCTATACTAAAAAATCATATGTTTTATCCGGAGGTACACATTATGTCACTCACACCACCCATCACCATCCGCCCCGTTTCCACCGCTGACAGCCAGGCTCTCCTTGATATTTACCGTCCCTATGTGGAGCATACTGCCATTACCTTTGAATATGAGGTTCCCACTGCAGAGGAATTTACCCGCCGGATCCGCCACACCTTAAAGCGCTACCCCTATCTGGCAGCAGAAAAAGACGGACAGCTTTTAGGCTATGCTTATGCAGGCCCTTTTCATGAACGGGCAGCCTATGACTGGTGCGCTGAGGTTTCCATTTATATACGGACTGATGCCCGCGGCACAGGGATTGGAAAAAAACTCTATGAAGCTCTGGAGCACGCACTTACTGCCCAGAATATCCTCAATCTTTACGCCTGCATCGCATGGCCGGATAAGGAAGATGAATATCTTACCAGAAACAGCGCTGATTTCCACCGCCATCTGGGCTATGAACTGGCAGGAATGTTTAAAAGCTGCGGCTATAAATTCGACCGCTGGTACAGTATGATCTGGATGGAAAAACAGCTTGGCCCCCATTCCGGCCATGCAGAACCCATTATCCCTTTCCAGGAACTGCTTCACCGGATGCCTGTTTAAAGCATCTTCTATTATGCATGATTTTGCACTTTGTCTTTTGAATATTGTATTCATGTTCTTTTTTTACAAAATACTGTCTGTTTTTACCGATTTGTGCTACAATTCTAACAGAACATTCCTGAAATGTTTTTCGTTGGGAATGCTGCCCGGTAAGCAGAGTGGCTTATGTGTTCTGCGGACCGAGGCGTCACTACTATACAAGGGGAGAATTTGAAATGGCATTCGGGCGGGCCACCTGTTCCGGCCCCATCGGAGCCTTTGGCCAGGCCATAGCAAGCCGCGGGAAAAATCCCAAGATCGGACAGGCGATCGGCTATCTTCCCGTGATCGGATCTCTGGCTCTGGCGATTGGTTATTCTGTCATCGTTGGCTGGATCCTCAAATACGCTGCAGGTTCCCTTACCGGCTCGGTGCTGGCCCAAGCAGATATTGAAGGCTTCGGACAAGCCTTTGGGCAGATGGCAGCTCCCTTTGGCAATAACTTCTGGCAGACTGTAGGCATCGTAATAACCTTTATCATCATGGTCTGTGGTATTTCAGGAGGGATTGAAAAAATCAATAAGGTTATTATGCCCCTGTTCTTTTTCCTGTTTTTGGGGCTGGCTGTATATATGGCTTTCCAGCCGGGAGCGGCAGAAGGATATCGTTACATCTTTCGTATTGAACCGGAAGGACTGGCAGATCCCATGACCTGGGTTTTTGCCCTTGGACAGGCATTTTTCTCCCTGTCTCTGGCAGGAAACGGCACTCTGATCTACGGCTCCTATTTAAAAGACAGCGAGGATGTTACCAGTGCAGCCCGCAAAGTGGCCTTCTTTGACACCATGGCCGCTCTTCTAGCAGCCCTTGTTATCATTCCCGCCATGGCTACCACCGGTTCTCAATTAAATGAAGGCGGTCCCGGACTTATCTTTATTTATCTGCCCAACCTGTTTAAATCCATGCCCGGAAGCCGCATCCTGGTAATCGTTTTCTTTACAGCCGTATTTTTTGCCGGTATTTCATCCATTATCAACCTGTTTGAAGCTCCTATTGCCACTTTGGAACAGCATTTTAAACTGAGCCGCCGTGTATCTGTCACTATTGCTGCGTCGCTGGCTCTCACAGTAGGCCTTTGCATCCAGGGAATCGTATCCGGCTGGATGGACTTCGTTTCTATCTATATCTGTCCATTGGGCGCCGGCCTGGCAGGAATCATGTTTTTCTGGGTATATGGCAGCGATTTTGCAAAAAAAGAAGCGGAAAAGGGCCGCCCAAAACCCCTTGGTCCCTGGTTCCGCTTTATGACCGCCTATGTCTTCTGCGGACTTACCATCGCAGTATTTATACTGGGAATTATCTTCGGAGGCATTGGCTGATACAAAAGAGAGGTATCTAAAATGAATCAATTTCCATCACAGGGACAGACGGGATCAGCTTCCAATGTCCCTGCAAATCCCCTGGGCACTCTGCCTATTAACCAGCTTTTAGCCCGCTTTGCCATTCCCAGCATCATAGCCATGCTGGTCAGTGCCCTGTATAATATCGTAGATCAGTTTTTTATCGGCCGCAGTGTGGGAATGCTTGGAAATGCTGCTACCAATGTTGCATTTCCTCTAACCATCACCTGTACCGCCCTTTCCCTGATGTTTGGCATCGGCGGCGCAGCTAACTTTAATCTTTCCATGGGCCATGGCGAACGGGAAGATGCTGCCCGTTATGCGGGAAATGCTGTTTTTATGCTGTTTTTTACAGGATTGATCCTCTGCCTGGGAGTACGCTTATTTTTAAAGCCTCTCATGATAGCCTTTGGAGCCACAGAAGAAGTTTTAGATTACTCTCTTGTATACACAGGCATTACTTCCCTTGGTTTTCCATTCCTGATCCTTACTACTGGAGGCTCTAACCTGATCCGGGCAGACGGAAGTCCCCGTTTCTCCATGGTCTGCACACTTACAGGCGCACTGATCAACACGATCTTAGACCCTTTGTTTATCTTTACTTTTCATATGGGAATGGCCGGTGCTGCTCTGGCAACCATTATCGGCCAGATTGTATCCGGTATCATGGTAATCATCTATCTGACCCGCTTTAAAACAGTCCATTTGACATTTGACTACCTTCGTCCCATTCCTTCCCACATTAAAGCGATCATATCCCTGGGAATGGCACCCTTCTTTAACCAGATTGCAATGATGGTGGTACAGATTGTTATGAATAATGTACTTCGCTATTACGGCGGACAGTCTCATTACGGCAGTGAGATTCCTCTTGCCTGTGCCGGGATCATCAGCAAGGTAAACATGATCTTCTTCTCCCTGGTCATCGGTCTTTCCCAGGGACTGCAGCCCATTGTCAGCTTTAACTACGGAGCAGGAAAATACCGCCGTGTACGTTCCGCCTATCTGAAAGCAGTATGTATCGCCACCTGTATTTCCTCTGTATCCTTTTTATGCTTTCAGCTGATCCCCAGACAGATCATCTCCATTTTCGGTTCAGGAAGTGAGGAATATTTCCGCTTTGCAGAGCAGTATTTCCGTATTTTCCTTTTCTTTACATTTTTAAATGGCCTTCAGCCCATTACGGCCAACTATTTTACCTCCATTGGAAAGGCAGGTACGGGTATATTTATATCCCTCACACGCCAGATTATCTTCCTTCTGCCTCTAATCCTCATTCTTCCTATGTTCTTAGGAATTGAGGGCGTTATGTACTCGGCTCCTGTGGCAGATCTGATGGCCGCTGTTTTGGCAGTCTTCTTTGTGTCCAGAGAGCTAAAGCGAATGAAACAGATGGAGCATCTGTCTGAAACATAAAATCCACACAGCTCCGACAGTATCATTGTATATCTGCCGGGGCTGTATGGATTTTACATTTATCTGACTATAGCTGTTTTAAAAGCTGTTCATACCGTTCCCGGTTTTCCCTGGGAATCTTAAGGGCATCCATCGCCTGACCGGAGGACCAGCTCATGGTCTCCATCAGATTGCGGATGGAGGAAAGAAATCCATGTTCCATGCCCTGTTCCAGCCCCTGCTCCAATCCTTTTTCCATTCCCCTGTCTTCAATTCCTTTACTAAGATTACACATGAGCGATACCTCCCGTTCTAAATCCCTTGTCATCTTAACTGAAAAATCTTCCTCTAAAATATGTTTCTTCTTCTGCGGATCCTGCTCATCAGAAAGAAGGACATCTAAAAGCTTTATAATACCTGAATAATGTTCATTCTCTGAGTCTCCCAGACAGATTACAACTGCCGTCATCAGGTCATAATTTTCCTTCTTCTCCTTTTCCTCTCCTACCATGCACTCTTCTGTAATCGAATATCGGTTAATCGTATTTTTCCGCCGTTTGGGTGGATTCATACAGATCCAGATCGAGTAAACCTTGCATATCTTTTCATAGTGTCCATCTGTAAATTCCGAATCGTATCGGAACCATTCGCGGACCGTTCATCCGAATTTACTGCTGTATGGGCAATCTGCGGTTCCCCTTCAATATAATACTCTGCAATGTCCTTAACACTGCATTCTCTATATTCCTCAATACAGCTTTTCATAATCCAGGCTAAAATCTCTTTATTAGCCAGAAGCCGTTTACAGGCCGCGTCATAAGATGCCTTATCTGCAGCAAAATCCAGATTTCTTGCTAAAGTATTTTCTGTTTTCACTTGCCTGCATCCCCTTTCAACCGTTTTCCTTCTTAAATTCTACCATACTATCAATATCCACGCCAGACTATGAAAACGAAATTTAAATTTTTTAAAAAAAGCTGTTGACAAAACAGCATGAATCATTTATATTGATATCAGTAATCATTACTATTATTGATTCGCAATGTTAACAGGGTTCCGGGGCATCCCCGGTTCCCACACACTATATAATAAAGGAGATCAAGACTATGAAGAAATGGGTTTGTACAGTTTGCGGTTACGTTTATGAGGGTGAGCAGGCTCCTGAGAAATGTCCTCAGTGCGGCGTTCCTGCTTCCAAGTTCAAGGAGCAGGCTGCTGATCAGATGGCTTGGGCTTGCGAGCATGAGGTTGGCGTTGCTCAGGGTTCCCCTGAGGATATCATGGCTGATTTAAGAGCTAACTTTGAGGGCGAGTGCTCTGAGGTTGGTATGTACCTGGCTATGTCCAGAGTCGCTCACAGAGAGGGCTATCCTGAGATCGGCCTGTACTGGGAGAAGGCTGCTCTGGAAGAGGCTGAGCATGCTGCTAAGTTTGCTGAACTCTTAGGCGAGGTTGTTACAAGCTCCACCAAGAAGAACCTGGAGATGAGAGTTGCTGCTGAGAACGGCGCTACTGCCGGCAAGTTCGACCTGGCTAAGAGAGCTAAGGCTGCTAACCTGGATGCAATCCATGACACTGTTCATGAGATGGCTAAGGATGAGGCTCGTCACGGAAAGGCATTTGAAGGTCTGTTAAAGAGATACTTTGGCTAATACTTCCATAATCATTACACACTCTCCATTCATTATAACAGAGATTATTACAGCTCCGGCACATGCACTGCCGGAGCTGTTTTTCATTAAATTAAAACAGCGCCCGCAACAGAATTTCCTCTGCCGGAGCGCTGTTTTCAAAACATATTTATAATCGGGATTGTAAGTCTTTACACTCCCATCTTCCTCTGAACAAACTTTACAACTTCCATAATCGGAATGATCAATACTGCCAGTCCCAGAGCAATAATATACTCATGGAAATCAATAGGAGTAAACTCAAATGCCTTTGCAAGGAACGGAACCTCGATTACTGCGGTTGTCAGAATCAGGGATACGATCATTGCACCGTAAAGGAAGGTATTTCCGGTCTTCATGGTGAAGATAGAACCTCTGCGGCTTCTCATATTCAGAGAGTGGCAGATCTCAACCATGGACAGGGTCAGGAATGCCATTGTTGTTCCGTCAGGGCTGTTTACAAATTCCCAGACGCCGCTTTCAATATAATGGCCTATGATATAGGAAACCATTACAAGGATCGTTACAACAAAGCCCTGGAAGAATACGTCAAATCCCATACCGCCGGCAAAAATGCCTTCTCTCGGGTCTCTTGGAGACTGCTTCATAATGTCAGCCTCGCTCTTTTCCATACCCAGAGCCAGAGCAGGGAAACAGTCTGTGATCAGGTTAATCCACAAAAGATGTACCGGCTCCAGAATCGTAAAGCCGATCAGCGTTGCAAAGAAGATTGCCAGCACCTCTGCCAGATTGGAGGCTAACAGGAACTGAATCGCCTTACGGATATTTGCGTAAATGCGGCGTCCCTCTTCTACTGCGGATACGATTGTTGCAAAGTTGTCATCTGCAAGAACCATGTCTGCTACATTTTTGGTTACGTCTGTACCCGTGATACCCATTCCCACGCCGATATCCGCGCTCTTGATAGAAGGAGCATCGTTTACACCATCACCGGTCATAGCTGTAATACGGCCCTTTGCCTTCCAGGCATTTACAATGCGTACCTTATGTTCAGGCTGTACGCGGGCATAAACCGAGTACTTTTCAATATCTGTCTTAAACTGCTCGTCACTAATCTCATTTAACTGAGCGCCTGTAATCGCCTGGCTGGCATCCTCGATGATTCCCAGCTCCTTTGCAATGGCTACCGCTGTATCTTTGTGATCACCGGTAATCATAATAGGGCGGATTCCTGCCTCACGGCACTCAACGATTGCCGCCTTTACCTCAGGACGTACCGGGTCAATCATGCCGGAAAGTCCTACATATACCAGATCCTGCTCCAGATTGGAGGCGTCTGTATTCTCAGGCAGTGCCTTCCATTCTCTCATGGAACCGCAGAGCACACGCAGAGCTTTATCTGCCATAGCCTTGTTGTTCTTTAAAATACCGCTGCGGATTTCATCGGTCATTTCCACAATCTGACCGCCTGCATAGGCCCTTGTACAGCGCTTTAATACCTCATCAGGAGCTCCCTTTGTAAACTGAACGAAGCTTCCCTCTGCGGTCTGATGAATGGTTGTCATCATCTTACGCATGGAATCAAAAGGCGCCTCTGCCACACGGGGATATTCCTTTTCCAGCTGATCCTTGGGAAGACCGTTCTTTGCAGCGTCATTTACCAGCGCGCACTCTGTAGGCTCGCCTACTGCCTCGCCGCTGTCAGCGCTTAAGGAGGCGTCGGAACAGAGCGCCATGGCTGTCTCCAACAGCTTCTCATCATCTGCCACATGCTCCACAACGGTCATCTTATTCTGAGTCAGAGTACCCGTCTTGTCGGAGCAGATAATCTGAGTACATCCCAGAGTTTCCACTGCTGTCAGCTTACGGATAATAGCATTTCTGCGGGACATATTTGTAACACCGATGGAAAGCACGATGGTAACAACCGCCGCCAGACCCTCAGGAATCGCAGCTACTGCCAGAGAAACAGCTACCATAAATGTACTTAAGATCGTATCGCCGGTAATGCCTTCTGCGCTTCCCTGTGCACGGAACAGGCCTACTGCAAAGATAACCACACAGATTCCCACAACCAGCATGGTCAGGAACTTGCTCAGCTGATTCAGCTTGATCTGGAGAGGTGTTTCCTCATCCTTAGCCTGAGCCAGGGCATCTGCAATCTTACCCATTTCCGTATCCATACCGGTCGCTGTGATAACAGCTTTTCCACGGCCGTATACAACGGTGGAGCCCATGTATACCATATTTTTGCGGTCGCCTAAAGGTACGTCCTTTTCACCGCCCAGATTTAACACCTGGATAATCTTGTCTACAGGAACGGATTCTCCGGTAAGGGCCGCCTCCTCGATCTTCATGCTGGCGCATTCAATAATACGGCCGTCCGCAGGAACGGAATCGCCTGCTTCCAGAATCACTACGTCACCCGGTACCAGCTCTTCACTCTTTAATGTAACAAGCTTTCCGTCACGCAGCACCTTACTGGTAGCTGCCGCAATTTCCTGCAAAGCTGCGATTGCCGCCTCTGCCTTGCTTTCCTGAACAACGCCCAGAACTGCATTGATAATAACTACCGCCATAATGATGATCACATCTGCAAAGGACTCACCCTCGTAGTAAGCGGTAATACCTGAAATAACAGCTGCCACGATCAGAATAATGATCATGGGATCTGCCAGTTCATCAAGAAATTTCTTAAGAAGGGAATCTTTCTTTCCTTCCTTCAGCTTATTGTGCCCGAATTTTTCCAGACGGCTGGCAGCTTCCTGAGAAGAAAGTCCCTCTTCTGAAGTATTCTGCTCCTTCAGCACATCCTGAATACTGGACAGGTACTCTTTCATTGCTTTTTCCTCCTTATTATCATATGGAAGTGTCTCTCTCATCATTCCCGTACTGCAGGTGCACTATACATCTGTCTCACAGGCGCATCTGTGCATTTCCATTTCATTGGTGCAAACAAAACGAGACTTACCAGAAGTCCTCCCCTCTGCTGAGAAGACTCCCGATAAGTCTCGCCATTTAAAACCAAGCCACGGACACGCTCCGATGCTGTTGACTTCGCTACACAGTTCCCGGCCTGAAAACTGCCGGTCAACTGCGCTGACTACTCCCTTACTGCCAATAATGCTATCACGGACATGGGAAACTGTCAAGATTCTATTTTCAGGAGTTTTTATGTTCCTCTAAAAAGCGGTCAATTTCTTCCCGTACAGGCATAGAAAGTGTTGTCCCCATCTTCTGTACGGATAATGCAGCAAGACCACTTGCAAAACGGACTGCCTCCCATATATCCCTGCCTTCTGAAAGTGCAACCAGAAGGCCTCCGTTAAAGGCGTCACCTGCTCCTGTGGTATCTACTGCTTCCACCTTAAAGCACGGAATAATTTCCTCTCTTCCTCCGGATGAAACAAACACACCTCTTGAGCCAAGAGTAATCAGAACCTCTTTAACACCTCTGTCATAAAAATAGGCTGCTGCCTTTTTCGCAGACTCCAAATCTTTTACAGGGACTCCCGTAATCTCTTCTGCCTCTACTTCATTAGGCGTTACCATATACGCTTTTGATAAAAACTCATCTGTAACCGGCGCATAAGGAGCTGTATTTACAATCACCTTACAGCCATGTTTACATGCCAATTCAGCTACAAGCTCATTGGCCTCTTGATTTACCTCCAGCTGCAGCAGTACATATTCTGCTTCCTTAAGCACCGCTTCAATGTTCTTTACTTCCTCTTCTGTTATAGTACTGCACGCTCCGGGAACAATGATAATCTCATTCTGGCTGGTCTTTTCATCTACTAAAATCAAAGCACATCCTGTTTCTGTATCATCCGTTACAAACATATGAGACGTATCCATCTGAAGCTCTCTCATCGTATTGAAAGCAACCTCTCCAAAACTGTCCCGTCCGACTTTCGATATCATAGTTACATCGGCGCCTGCTTTATGGGCGGCAACTCCCTGGTTAAATCCCTTTCCTCCCGGTCCCATTTTAAAAACGGAACCCTTTACCGTCTCTCCCGGTACAGGAAGACGAGGGCTTCTTGCCATCAGATCTACTACAAAACTTCCAAAAACCGCTGCCTTACTCATATTCTTTCCTCCAATCCCCAATATCATTCTTTTGATTTGTCTGTCCCCTATCGTACCTTCTCTCTGATTTCCAGCGTCCTCTCCAGCCCCGGATACAGCACTCCCGCAATCACCAGTCCGCTGATCCCCTGGATCCCATTGGCAGGGAGACTCAAAAAAGCGGCTGCCGGACCATAGAGAAGGCTTTCACAGAGAAAGTATCCGCCTGTCACCAGCAAAATATCTGTTATGCCACCATACAGCACTGCCAGCTTCCCGCTTTTTCCTTTGCTCACTCCATGACAGTATACCACAGATGTGACTGCAGCCACAAGGCCTTTGACCACGAATGTAATGGGTACATAAATAAAATATCCGCCCAGGAAATCAGCCATACAGGAGCCAATTCCCGCGGCCAGAAATGCAGCCACCGGATCCAGAAAAATCCCCGACAGGATTACCGCGGCATCGCCCGGATGAATATATCATCCGGTACCTGGAGTAGGAATTCGGATTGCCATGGTAAAAACACAGCTCAGCGCTGCAAACAGGGCAGCTGCTGCCAGATTTTTTACAGAATTATTCCGCATCATACGTTCCTCCTTGCTTTTTCATCATTTCCCGTATTATAGCAGAATTATGGACTGGTTAAAATAACCATTTTAGTTATTTTAAACCAGTCCAGTTCTGTATTTCCTATTATCTTTTCATCCCTGTCTTTGCCACGTTTTTCATCCTGTCCATACAGTGCTCAAAAAAACTCTTATACGCCTGACAAAAATAGTTCTTATAATAATTGCTTCCCTCCACAGGATCCCTGTAGCGCTGGCATCCGCCCCGGCAGAGGAAGAAATA
>ERZ773103.4209-NODE-4209-length-10754-cov-2.521918_pt1 | contig 10754 bp, 6 predicted proteins | sample MGYA00511118_ERZ773103 | MGnify/ENA primary metagenome ERZ773103 (study PRJEB29015, sample SAMEA2737821) | human gut metagenome | biome: human gut; feature: human-associated habitat; material: faeces | place: China | collected 2012 ... | reverse complement strand
CAGTAGAGACCTTTACCGGGGAGAAAGACCGCAACCTTTTCTCCAGAGTTATGGAGAGCCATCAGAAAAATCCGGCGGCAAACGGTAAGATTCTATATTATTTATCTGAGACCTTCCGTTATCCGAAAGACCTGGAAAGCCTGATCTTTCTAAGCCAGATTCTTCAGGGATACGCCATGAAGGAAGCAACGGAGCATTGGAGAAGAAACCGCGGCAGATGTATGGGAAGTATTTACTGGCAGTTCAATGATAACTGGCCGGTTGCGTCCTGGTCCAGTATGGACTATTACGGAAGATACAAGGCCCTCCATTATATGGCAAAAGGCTTCTGCGACAATGTGGCAGGAAGCATTGAGAAAAAAGAGACTCACATGGGCTTCTGGATTTCAAACGAGACACTTGACCTGATAACGGTAAAAGCGAAAATCGCGGTGAAAACACTGGACTTCCAGGTGATCGAGGAGCAGGAAGTATCCAAAAAAGTACCTGCACTCAGTGCGGAATGCCTGTTTGAGAAAGAATACAAGGAATTGATCGCAGGTCGTGATGACAGCGTATTCTTTGTTGCCGAATATGAGTATGAACAGAACGGACAGAAGGTTTCCAAGAAAGAATTCGAGACATTTGTCCCAGTCAAATATCTGGAACTGAAAGATCCTGCATTTAAGGTTACTGAGAATGCAGACGGAAGCGTTTCCATTCAGACAGATACTTTTGTTCCATATTGCATGCTGGAGGGAATCAGCGCGGATACCATCTGGAATGAGAATGTGGTTGCATTTACAGACAAGGAAGCAGTCACACTTGTGCCGGTGGAAAACCAGAAGATTTCCAGAGACGGCGTCCGGATTTACGATATTTATCATACATATCATTAATAAAATAATATGGGTGTCAAAAGGTCTTTTGCCACTCATTTGATACCCGGATTGCTACGCAGCTACGCTGCTCCCGCAATCCTCCAAATATTCGAAATCCGCAACAAAACGTCAGATACGTAATTTTTGCTGGTAGACAGAGGTTTGTAGAATTAAGCAAAAGTAAAAATAGAGCGATCGCATAAAATGTTACGAGACATAGATCAACCAATCAGGAGAATCGAAACACGCATTTGAAAAATTCTCCCCTACATAATAGAGAAAGGAATTACACCATGGGATTTAAGAAAGATTTTATCTGGGGCGGTGCAACCGCTTCCTACCAAGTAGAAGGCGCTGCTTATGAGGACGGAAAAGGCTTGAATATCTGGGATATTTTCTGCAAAGACGGCGGACACATTTATGAGAACCAGACAGGTGATGTAGCCTGAGACCAGTATCACCGCTACAAAGAAGACGTTCAGATCATGAAAGAAATGGGCATGAAAGCATACCGCTTTTCTCTTTCCTGGGCGCGCATCATGCCGGAAGGCACAGGCGCAGTCAATGAAAAAGGTCTGAAATACTACGACAACCTGATCAATGAACTTCTGGACAACGGAATTGAGCCATTTGTTACCTTATATCACTGGGATCTTCCATACGCACTTCATTTACAGGGCGGCTGGATGAATCCAAATTCTCCATCCTGGTTTTACGAGTATGCAAAAGTAGTGGCAGAGCATTTCTCAGACAGAGTAAAGAATTTCTTCACCATCAATGAGCCGCAGTGCATAGTTGGCCTTGGATATCAGACCGGTGAGCATGCACCAGGCCTGAAGGTTGGCCCATCCGATTATTTCCGTATCTGGCACAACGTACTGAAAGCCCATGGACGTGCAGTAGAAGCGCTTCGTGAGTTCAGCAAACAGCCTGTAAAGATCAGTATGGCACCATGTGGAGCCCTTTATGTTCCGGAAACAAACAAGCCGGAAGATATTGAAGCCGCAAGAAAAGCAAACTTCAGTCTCCCGGAGAACTCCATCGGAGCCTGCAGCTGGGACGTTGCTCTTTGCTGTGATCCGGTTTATCTGGGACAGTATCCAGAGGATATTCTGAAAGAATTTGGACAGTTTTTCCCGAAAGTAACAGATGCCGATATGAAGCTGATTTCACAGCCACTTGATTTTTTGGGACAGAATATTTACAATGCCGTAACCGTTCGTGCTGGTGAGGATGGAAAAGCAGTCCGCGCAGCACGTTACGATGGTTTCCCACAGACTGCAATTGGCTGGCCGGTAACTCCGGAGGTTCTGTACTGGGCGCCAAAATTTATGCAGGAGCGTTATAAGAAGCCGTTTATGATCACAGAGAATGGCATGGCTTCCCATGACTGGGTAGGTGTGGACGGAAAGGTTCACGACCAGGCCCGCGTAGATTTTATGGCTCGTTATCTTGGCGCTTACAAGCGTGCAGCTGAGGACGGTGTGGATCTGGCAGGATATTTCGCATGGTCCGTAATGGACAATTTCGAGTGGGCATACGGATATTCCCAGAGATTCGGACTTGTTTATACAGACTACAATACACAGAAGCGGACCTGGAAGGATTCCGCATATTTCTACAAGAATATTATCGAAACAAACGGAGAGAATCTGTAATTCCGGAGGTTGCCCATGGCAAATCAGAGGGGCAGAAAGAAAAGTATAGCAGCAATTTTTACTGGTTGAAAAAGCAGTAGAAAACGTATATAGAAACAACTAAAAACCTTAAGTATTTGAGAGGATACACATATGTTTGAGAATAATCTGTGGACGATGGAACCAGTTGGCAGACCGGAGAACACCATCCAGGGTGATAAATACCGCTTCACCCTGCTGACTCCCTGCCTGATCCGAATGGAGTACCGGGAAGACGGCAAATTCGAAGACCGTCCAACCCAGATCGTATGGAACCGTAAATTTGATCCAGTGGAGTTTCGCATTGAGAAAAAGGGGGAAGGCTTCGAGCTTTTTACCGACAGAATGCATGTTACTTATGCCGGCGGACCTTTTACCAAAAACAGTCTGAACTTAAACGCAGTAGGCGGTCAGAACGCCTATGGTGCAGTATGGTATTATGGGGAAAAGGGTGACAATCTTGGCGGAACAGCAAGAACTTTGGATGAGGTAGATGGGGAATGCCAGCTTCAGGAGGGAATGATGTCCAGAAGCGGCTGTTCTCAGATCGATGACAGCCATTCTCTGGTTCTGGATGAAAACGGATGGACTCAGGTGCGCACAGGAGATGGGGTGGACATTTATGTTTTCGCTTATGGAAATGATTACAAAGAAGCTTTGAATGATTTTTACCGTCTCACAGGAAAAACTCCTATGCTCCCAAGATATGCCCTTGGAAACTGGTGGAGCCGTTATTACGCTTACACAGAAGACAGCTACAAGGCGCTTGTAACCCGCTTTGAGAAAGAGAAGATCCCATTTTCTGTTGGTGTTCTGGATATGGACTGGCACCTGGTAGAGGAAGTGGATCCCAAATATGGCAGTGGCTGGACCGGATATACCTGGAACAAAAAGTACTATCCGGATCCGGAGCGTTTTATGAACTGGCTTCATGACCATGGAATGAAAATCTCTGTAAACCTTCATCCAGCTGGTGGAATCCGCGCCTTCGAGGAAGCATATCCGGCTATGGCGAAGGAGCTGGGAGATGTAGATACCGAACACGAAGCTCCCATCGATTTTGACATCACAAGCCGCAAATTCCTGGAAGCATATTTCAAATGTGTGCTTCATCCAGAGGAAAACAAAGGCGTTGATTTCTGGTGGATCGACTGGCAGCAGGGCAATATCACTAAGGTCCCTGGTCTGGATCCACTGTGGATGCTGAACCACTATCATTACCTGGACAATGCCCGCGATGGAAAACGTCCTCTTACTTTTTCCAGATATGCAGGACCTGGTTCACACAGATATCCAGTAGGCTTCTCCGGTGATAGTATCGTAACCTGGGAGTCCCTGAATTTCCAGCCTTATTTTACCAGCACAGCTTCCAATATTGGATATGGCTGGTGGAGCCACGATATCGGCGGGCATATGCTTGGCTATCGCGACAATGAGCTGGCACTTCGCTGGGTACAGCTTGGCGTATTTTCTCCAATTAACCGTCTGCACAGCAGCAAAAATGAGTTTATGGGAAAAGAACCGTGGCAGTTCCCTATGGAGATCGGTGAGGTTATGAAGGAGTTCTTAAGACTCCGTCACCAGATGCTTCCGTATCTGTATACTATGAACTACAGAGCATATAAAGAGAACACGCCTTTGATTCTGCCAATGTACTACACATATCCGGCAGAGCAGGTGGCTTACACAGTGAAGAATGAATATGAGTATGGAACCGCATTTATTGTAGCGCCTGTTACGGAGAAATCTGTCCAGGGCGTTGGAAGAGCCAGGACTCATGTATGGCTGCCAGAGGGTACTTACATTGATTTCTTCACAGGTCTGGTATACTCCGGCGACAGAGAGATGGATATGTACCGTGACCTTCATTCCATACCGGTTCTGGCGAAAGCAGGTGCCATTGTGCCGATGACTGAGGAAATCTTTGGACAGGAAGCGGCCAGAAATCCGGAAACTATGACCATCCGTGTATACGGCGGTGCAGACGGCAGCTTCCAGCTTTACGAAGACGACAACGAGTCCAACGCTTACCTGAAAGACGAGTGCGTTCTCACAGACATGGATCTGAAGTGGAGCATTGGCCACTTCGTCATCCACAAGGCAGCGGGCAGGCTGGAACTGATCCCGCAGAAGAGAACCTGGACTGTAGAGTTCTGGGGTGTGAAGGACACCGAGGTTACCGTAGAAGTGGAAGGTACAGGGGTAGAAGCTTCTAAAAAGTACGATGAAGCACTTGGCTGCCTGGCGGTAAGTGTTCCGGAAACCTCTGCAACAGCTGAAATCATCATTACTCTGGGAGCTCCGGAGCTTCGTGAGAATGATGTGAAAACCCAGGTATTCAACCTTCTCAACCAGGCTGAAATCCCATACATGGAGAAAGTAGCCATTATGGAAATTTTGGACAAGAAGATTTCCAACGCCGCCAAACTCACCCAGCTTACCGCAATGCATCCGGAAGAAGGAATTGTGGGAGCAGTGGGAGAGATTTTGACTGCGATAGAGTAAGATATAAACAGAATATGAAAGACAGTAAAAAGCCCGGGAGTATTTGCTCCCGGGTGTTTTAATAAGCTGTTATTTAAGGGGGGAACAGTCCGCATACAGCATTGAAGTATTTTTCAATCTGTTAAGCATTTAAAATCAGCAGTAAATCTCTGGAGGAATCTGTGCAAAGGGAATCACATCGGGCTGTCTGTCGGGGTGATCTGCGATGATCTTCTCCATCCAGACCATATTGTACCAACGCCCGAACTTGTAAGCGCATTTGTGAAATTCTCCTACCATGGAATACCCCAGATGCTGATGAAACTGAATGCTGTTATGGTTCAGATATTCGTCATCCACTACAGGACTGGCGATGCAGGCATGGTCATATTCTGGGCGGCAAGCGCTTTTTCCAGAGAAGCGTAAAGCGCCTTGCCGATTCCGGATTTTCTTTCGGATTCTCTTACATAGATGGAAGTTTCCACAGACCAGGCATAGGCTGCCCGGGCGTGGAGCGGTCCTGCGTAGGCGTAGCCTGCAATTTCAGTACATGCACTGCAGTTCCCTTCACCCCTGATGCCTGGTGCGGAGCTGTTTATTTCCCGTTCGGCTACAAGATAAGGATAATGCTGTAGTGTGTGTGCAATCCGCTTCCGGAATTCTTCTGCAGAGGGAACTTCATATTCGAAGGTAATTGCAGTGTGCTTTACATAAGGTGCATAAATGGAAAGGAGCGCCTCTGCATCCTCTGGGGCTGCCGGGCGGATGATAACTGGTAATGACATGGCAAGATTCCTCCTTTGTAGCTGCAAACGAAAATTTCGTTTTAACAGATTTTCAGCATGTTTTCCAGAGCAAACAGCTTATCAGAAGCAAGTAAATCTTCAAACGCATTCAGGTTCAGATCTGAATGCTCCAGCTCTCTGGAGAAACGGTAACAAATATCTATCTGGTCTTCCAGACAGAACACCCGTCCATTTTTCAGGTAAGCGCCCATATCCAGCTCATGAATCAGCAGGGTACAGACCACAGCCATTTTTACCTTTGCGAAAATTTCGCCGTCGTAAACAGCACCGCAGAAATATGTGTAAATCCAATACACAAGCAGCTGCTCTTCCTGAATATTCCAGTCTGGGTAAGCCTTTTCGAAATCAGCCCGGTTCTGAGAGTAAACAGAAGCGGGGGAGACACCGGAAGACTCTGCACTGCTATAAAGCGCCTGTAAATTCTTCTTCAGAAATTTCTGCCAGCCCGGTCTGAGAACCTCCATTCGGGGAACAACCGTCTTCCACATGGTCTTCAGAAGTTCATCTGGCGCAGCCTTTTTATTCATATGCTTCTGCACCCTGGAAGTAAAGGCTTCGCCATATGCAGAGGCTTTATGGCGCTCCCGGATCTCTTCCCATTTGAAAAGCTGGTTCCGGTCTACACAGCGCTGGAAATCACTGGCTGCAGCCAGTATTTTCCACATACGAAGCCGCATGGGAATCTGCCGGTTCTGCAGCACCTCAAGAAAGTATTCCCTGGTATCTTCAAGGGCAGTGAAAAGCATATAGTCAAAATCATCATAAGTTTCTTCCGGGGAGGGAACCTCCGCTGTCTGGAAGGTTACCTTTTCCCTTCTGCCAAGCAGAATCCTGGCTGCCTCCGGACAGGAAAGAGACAGGGAATATTCCCGCAGACCTTCAAATTCTTCGATGTGCCGCGGATATTTCCGACAGGTGTCGCAAAGCATTCGTTTTCCAACCTCGCTGTAGATGTCGCAAAGGCTGTCCTCATTTAAAAATGCACACCGCTTCTCATACTGACGGAAAACCTTCTCCTTCCAGTCAATATCATTATGAAGGCGATTCCGGAAAGTACCCTTCACACGCTTATATTTTTTCAGGCTTTTGTCGTCAATGACGATCTGCCAGCCGGCACAGCAGGTGTCGGGACAGGCACCTGCAATACAGGAAAACTCTTTATAATAATCAGGTCTTGTAATCTCCATAAAAAACCTCCTGGTAACAGTGATCAGTATATTTCAAATACAACTATTGTAACGGTATTTCAAAGCTGTGTAAATCCTCTGGACAAAAAAAGTTATAGATGGTTGACATTCATGCGGTGGACTGTTAAACTCATATAGGTAAAGTTAGGATCGGAAAGAACTTAGGCAGCTATTGACCAGTCCGCGAACGATAGCTTTCTGATACCTGCACTGCGATAATTAAATCTTGACAGTTCTGTTGAAATTTCCAAAACAAATTTTAAGAATTTCAGACCGAAGAAAAATTCACATGAAACGACAGAAATATCAGGACATGATAGCACCCATATTATAAAAGCTGTCAGCTTAACAGTAAAACGGAAACTGGCGTGGGGGGGGGTACCTGCACCAGCGAGGGAAATTATAAAATGAGTGAAGTTATAACTAAACAAAAGATTCTTATAGCGGATGATTCAGAAATGAACCGCGAACTTTTAGCTGCAATTCTGGAAGAGGAATATGATATCATACAGGTGAACGACGGTGTGCAGGCAGTTGACTGCCTTCAGAGGCAGGCCGAGGAGATTTCCCTGCTTCTTCTGGATATTGTTATGCCCCACATGGATGGTTTCGAGGTTCTTTCTTATATGAATAAAGAACACTGGATTGATGCTATTCCGGTTGTGATTATTTCGTCAGAAAATTCACCTATTTACATAAAACGTGGGTATGATCTGGGCGCCACTGATTTTATCGGAAAGCCCTTTGATGCAAATATGGTATTACGCCGTTCGGCCAATGCCATACTTCTTGGAGCCAAGCAGCGCCGAATGACCAGTATTGTTTCCAATCAGATTTACGAGAGAGAAAAAAGCAGCAAGCTGATGATCAATATCCTCTCTCATATAGTGGAGTTCCGCAATGGGGAGAGCGGACTTCATGTGCTGCACATTCAGACAATCACAGAAATGCTCCTTCGCCAGCTGGTTCAGAAGGAAAATAACAGATATGCCCTGAGCAAGGAGCAGATCCGGATGATTACCACAGCCTCTGCGCTTCATGACATTGGCAAGATCAGTATTCCGGATGAAATCCTGAATAAGCCAGGCAGACTTACAGCCGAAGAATTTGCAGTAATAAAGGGACATTCCATGGCAGGAGCCAATATGCTGTCAGAACTGCCGCTTGACCAGAAGGAGGAGCCTCTTGTCAAGACTGCATACGAGATCTGCCGCTGGCATCATGAACGCTACGATGGAGGCGGATATCCGGATGGATTAAAAGGGGAAGAAATCCCTGTTTCAGCACAGGTTGTGGCGTTAGCTGACGTATATGACGCATTGACCAGTGAGAGATGCTATAAAGATGCTTATTCCCATGAGAAGGCCATCGAGATGATACTGGCAGGACAGTGCGGTGCATTTAATCCGTTGATGCTGGAGTGCCTTCTGGATATTTCTTCTTCCCTGAAGAAAAAAATGGGCTATAAATCCAAGGAAAGGTATGAACAGACAGACCTTTCTGATATTGCTAGCAGATTTCACGATTTTGAGATGGATTCCTCAGAGAAAATTGTGCAGCAGCTGGAATTTGAGAGAATGCGCTATAATTTCCTGGCGGAGGGCAGCAGAAATATTGTTTTTACTTATACCATTTCACCGCCGCTACTCACCTTTAACCAGGCTGGCTGTAAACGAAGCGGGATTACAGAACCTTCATTTTCTCCATTGCAGAGCGGTGTGCTGAAAGATCTTGTGGAGGAGCAATCCCTGAAACGGCTTATCCGGAAGATTACCCAGGCCACCCGGGAAACACCGGACGTGGTAAGCAATCTTTTGCTCACAGATGGAAAAAATCCCTGCCACTACCGGTGCCAATGCAGGGTAATCTGGACGGATGGTGCTGAAAAAGGCTATACAGGCATTGTTGGAAAGCTGACAGATATTACGGATGACTATATGGTTATGGAAAACGTCCGGGAGGAAGGTTTGAAAGTCCTGGAAAAAGACCGCAGCGCAGAATTTTCCAGTTTTTATGACCGATTTAAGAAATGCGGCTTCTCCACAGATGGAACGGAAGCGTGGCTTCTGCTTCAGTACCTGCAGATCTCCTATGATCTGGTCCGATATGTAGATCCTATAACGAATAAGGTTATCCATATAGAAAAAGACGGAAAAATGTGGGAGAGTGAAACTGCCTGCTCAGACATATGGAATTGTCTGGAAAAATGCAGCAACTGTATTTCCAGACTCAGCATGCAGACCAGGAAGCGCATGACAAAGCTTGAGGTTGCAGGGGATGATCCATATCAGGTGGTATCCATGTATGTAGAGATTGACGGGAAACCCTGCTGTCTGGAGATGGCTTCCAGGTTAGATGGTGATTTTATGCCAGATGGGTATTCCAGGGATGAGATCTTGTCATCTGTAAGGATTCATAAGGAGAAGGTTTATATAGACCCGGTAACCGGAGTTTATAATAAACGCTATTATGTGGAGAAGCTGAGCAAGATGGACAATGCAGCAGCTCTTATGTTTGCAGATATTAAGAACTTTAAAAGAATTAACGAGAATTTCGGACATCAGGCTGGAGATGATGTGCTTCGTCAGGTGGCTGGTGTGCTTCGGGATGTTGCGGCTGGCAAAGGCGATGTGCTCAGATATTCCGGAGATGATTTTGTGACAGTATTTTTTAAGGCTACGGAAGAGGAGCTTTCCGAAATCCAGAAGGAAATGTGCAGAAGGGTAGAGGCTCTGAGATTTCCGGAGCTGCCTGGAGTGCAGCTGAAGCTTGTTACTGCCGGTACCAGTATACCAGGCAGGGTAGAGGAAATGCTGGAGCAGGTAAGAATATAAAAAGAAAGTCCCGGCGGACAAAACCGCTCGGGACTTTTGTTTTTCCTAAGTGTGTTTGATTTTCCAAACAGGCTCTGGAATGCAATATTTACAGAATATCTCTTCTCTTAATGTAGCCAGGAAGTGCCGGATCTGAGACAACCTCCTTCACATGAAGGATTTTGACCATCTTGTCTACTACCTGGTTCTCTACATGTACGCCCTCACCAATTTCAGCACCGGAAAGAACTACACTGTTTTTGATCACGGCATCCTTGTGAATGATGCAGCCACGACCGAGAATGGAATTCTCAATGGTTCCCTCCACCTGACAGCCGTTGGAAACGACAGAGTTGCGGATCTGGGCGGTCTCATAATAGTGAGTTGGACAGGAATCATTGGTACGGGTATAAATTGGCCATTCCGGATCGAAAAGTGTCTGCGCAGCCTTGATATCGATCAGATCCATATTGGCGTCGTAATAGCTCTGGAAATCTGTGATGGAAGCGAAGAAGCCGCGGTGGGAAACTCCTCTTACATCCAGCTCATTATGCAGCTCATTGATAATGTCTGCAAGAGTAAAGGCTGAAGAAATTGCCTTTGCCTTGCGGATCAGCTCGATAAACAGATCCTTCTTCATAATGTAAGTGTCCATGAAAATATTGCGGTTCTTGGCATTTCCGTGGTTTGGCTCAATGGAGAGCACACCCTTCTGCTTGTTCAGATTCAGGATATTACAGTTCAGATAAGCATCCTTCGCATTGTCTACTGCGTGATAAAGCAGGGTAATGTCAGCCTCAGACTGAATATGCTGATCGATCAGCTTGGAAAAATCAGCGGTATAAACCATGTAATCTGGTGTGATTACTACATACGGATGATGCATTTCTTCGATACATTCCATATTTTCGTAATAGGAAGCAATATC
>ERZ773103.4205-NODE-4205-length-10769-cov-7.855609_pt1 | contig 10769 bp, 9 predicted proteins | sample MGYA00511118_ERZ773103 | MGnify/ENA primary metagenome ERZ773103 (study PRJEB29015, sample SAMEA2737821) | human gut metagenome | biome: human gut; feature: human-associated habitat; material: faeces | place: China | collected 2012 ... | reverse complement strand
TTTTTGAAAAAAATAAAAAATTTCTGGTACAGGTAGTTTTTCAAGGTAAACAGGTCACCTTGCTGCATTTACTATGAAAAGCCAGGTCTCATATTGAAAAAGGACAGTATTGGGAATACAATAGATAAAACAGGAGGTGCAGATATATGTACGCAGAGGAAGTTGCAAAATTACAGAAAATTATAGATGACAGCAGCAGGATTGTGTTTTTCGGAGGCGCGGGTGTATCTACGGAGAGTAATATTCCGGATTTCCGGAGTGCGGACGGACTTTATCAGCAGAAGTATAAGTATTCGCCGGAGCAGATCGTAAGTCATAGCTTCTTTATGCAGAATCCGGAGGGGTTCTATGAATTTTATAAGAATAAGATGATGTTTCTGGATGCAGAGCCGAACCCGGCGCATAGAAAACTTGCGGAGATGGAGCAGAAGGGAAAGCTTACGGCGGTGATCACGCAGAACATTGATGGGCTTCATCAGCTTGCCGGAAGTAAGAATGTGTTGGAACTTCATGGAAGCATCCATCGCAATTACTGTATGAAATGTGGCAAATTCTACGATGCGAAGTATGTGAAGTATGCAGATGGCGTGCCAAGATGTGAGTGTGGCGGCATGATCAAGCCGGATGTTGTATTATATGAAGAAGGGCTGGACAGTAATGTGATCGATCGGAGTATTCGTGCGATCAGTGAAGCGGATACATTGATCATTGGAGGCACATCTTTGGTGGTATATCCGGCAGCAGGATTTATTGATTATTTCCATGGCAAGCATCTGGTAGTGATCAATAAGAGTGCGACGGCGAGAGAAGTGGGTGCGGAACTGACCATTTCTGCACCGATCGGGGAGATATTGAGTCAGATTACGTTATAATATGGTTGTGGTAAGTTCGTGTGGATTTAGACCTTGGAACTCTGACAGCACACGTAAGAAAAGACTGGAAAGAGCAGGTAGACAGATTTATGAATGAGATGAGACAGACAGCGTGGAGCAGAGAACATCGGAAGAAGCCGTACGTGACCGCTGTGATATTGGCGGTATTGATTGTAGCTGAGATATTTATCCTGAGCGGCATACTTGGATATTTATTTGGAACGGCGGGAGTGGTACTTCATGAGATTGTGCTGGCATTGATCGGTGTATTAATGATTCTGATCATGCGGGGCAGAATGAAGACGGCATTTCCATTTCGGAAGCTGAAATGGTCTGGTATATTTGGCTCTTTGATCCTGTGGGGCGGTATCTTGCTGCTGACCAGCGTGGTGACACTTACGATGGCGTATTTTTTTCCGGACCAGATGCTGAATGCGAGTAATGGTGTAGATGAATTGATGTCTGCGACACCGATGTGGATCGACCTGCTGGTGGTTGCAGTGACGCCGGCAATCTGCGAGGAGATTGCATTTCGCGGAGCATTACTGACCTGTTTTCGTGGGGCGCGGAGCAAATGGACTGGGATTATTATCGTAGGATTATTCTTTGGTGCGTGCCATGGCAGCGTGTGGCGTATGGTGCCAACGGCGATACTTGGACTTGTTATGGGATATGTTCTGTTTGAGACGGAGAACATCTTCTATTGTATGCTGATACATTTTACCAATAATGCATTTTCAGTAATACTGACAAATGCGCTCGTGTGGCTGGAGAGGCTGCAGGGAACAGGCGCACAGGCAGTTGATGTGGCAACAGACAGACTGCCGTTAGCATCTGTTGGCATTTATATGATTTTTGCAACGATAGCACCACTGCTCTTATATATAGGTAACTATCTGATTCACAGGGGGCAGCCGGGATATACGAAGGTATTCCCACGGGAGAAAAGAGGAGCGCTGTGGGGAATGCTTGGTGCCTGCGCAGTTCTTTTTGGATGTGGAGTCTTTCTGATATCCGCCGCTGTTGTGCTTCAGGTAATACTGGGGTAAAAAAAGGATTGCCTTTCTGGAACGAATTGCTATAATGGAGTATAGATTTAATATAGGATAGTAGGCTTGTGAGCCAGGCATGAGAGTGCCGATGGAGGATAAAATGAAGATATTGATTGCTGGTGATGGTAAAGTTGGAGCATCACTGACCCGGGAACTGACAGCAGCCGGGTATGATATTACACTGATTGATTCGAAGCAGAATGTGTTGGATAGTAGTATTGAGCGATTTGATGTGATGGCGATTCGGGGTAATTGCGCATCTATGGAGATATTGGAAGAAGCAGGCGTTAAGGATGCAGATCTTCTGATCGCGGTGACAAGTGCGGATGAAGTTAATTTGTTGTGCTGTCTTACAGCGCATGGTATGAATCCTGATATTCATACGATTGCACGTATCAGGAATCCGGAATACAGCAAGCAGATTTATCGGATGCGTGGGATATTTGCGCTGTCATTGTCAGTGAATCCGGAGAAGCAGGCTGCGATTGAGATTGAGCATCTGCTGAAATACCCGGGATTCCTGAAGAGAGATTCTTTTGCAAAGGGAAGACTTGAGATTGTAGAACTGAGAATTGGTTCGGACAGTAAGCTGAAGGATCTGGCATTGAATGATTTGGATTCCGTAGCAAAATGCAAAGTACTGGTATGCGTTGTGTTGAGAAAGGGCAAGGTAATCGCGCCGGATGGTAATTTCGTATTGCAGGAAGGCGACCGTATCTTTGTTACGGCACCGACCGATAATTTGACGATATTATTGAAGAATCTGGGGATTATTACGCATAAGGTACGTCGCGTTATGATCTGTGGCGGTGGTAAGGTCAGCTATTATCTTGCTGAGAGACTGAAGAAGAGTGGCATGATTGTGCAGATCATTGAGCAGGATTATGAGAAATGTCTGGATTTGGCGAAGCGTTTGCCGGAAGCCAGCATTATCCATGGAGATGCTAGTAATCAGGCACTGCTGGAGAGCGAAGGCGTCCAGGATTGCGATGCGCTGATTACGATGACTGGCATGGATGAGCAGAATATCATCATTTCTTTATATGGCAATAACTGTGGTGTGCCGCAGGTGATCACGAAGGTAGGACATCTGGATCACACCAAGATTATTGAAAATCTTCCTATAGGAAGTATTGTGAGTCCGAAGGAATTGTGTACCAATGCAATCGTACGTTATGTGCGTGCAATGCATAATCAGGAAGGCGCTGCGATCACGGTGTACGGTATCGCAGATGGTCAGGCAGAAGCACTGGAATTTCTCGTAGAGAAGGATACCAGATACTGTGGAGTGCCATTGAAGAACATTGAGACGAAAAAGAATATCCTGATCGCAGGTATTTCTCATAAGGCAAGGACAGAGGTGCCGGATGGAGAGTCCAGCTTTGAGGTGGGCGATACGGTAGTTGTTGTATCCGGTCGTGATGAAGTAATATATCAGTTAGATGATATATTTGAGTAGGTGAGGAGACGTCATTATGAACTATAAGATGGTTGGGCGTTTTCTGGCCCAGATATTGACTGTGGAAGGTTTGTTTATGATTCCGGCGGTGATCATCGGCTATGTATGCGGAGAAGATAATGCCATGCAGGCACTGCTTTGGAGTATTCTGATCATTGCAGTGGTGGTTGCATTTTTAAGACTTACCTGCAGGCATGCAGCAAGCGGATTCTATGCAAAAGAAGGTCTGGCGTGCGTAGGACTTGGATGGATCGGTATGTCATTATTTGGTGGACTTCCATTCTTTATCGCTCGCGAGATTCCGAATTATGTGGATGCATTATTTGAGATTGTATCCGGATTTACTACAACTGGATCATCCATATTGCCGGCAGTAGAAGACATGTCCAAATGTTTGTTATACTGGAGAAGTTTCAGCCACTGGCTGGGCGGTATGGGTGTGCTGGTGTTCCTGCTTGCGATTGTGCCGGCAGGAGGCAAGGGCAGAGGCTATACGATGCACATTCTTCGTGCGGAAAGCCCGGGACCGGTCGTTGGTAAACTGGTTCCTAAGATGAAGGATACAGCGAAGATTCTGTATCTGATCTATATTTTGCTGACGGTCATTAATATTATTTTCCTGTTGGCTGGTCATATGCCGGCATTTGATGCATTTTGTACTGCGTTCGGTACAGCCGGAACCGGTGGTTTTGGTATTAAGAACGACAGCATAGCAGGTTATAGTCCGTATCTGCAGAATGTAACGACTGTATTCATGCTGTTATTTGGAGTGAATTTCTCCTGCTATTATCTGCTTTTGATCAGGCAGTTCAAGGCAGTGTTCTTTGATGAAGAATTACGGTTATATCTTGGCGCTGTGCTTGGAAGTACGGCGCTGATTGTGTGGAACCTGCGAGGATTCTACGGATCTCTGGGTGAGACTATACGACATGCGGCATTCCAGGTGTCCAGTATTATTACAACCACCGGATTTGCTACGACGGATTTTGATAAATGGCCCGGATTTTCCAAGGCGATCATATTGTCGCTGATGGTACTCGGAGCGTGTGCAGGAAGTACCGGAGGAGGTCTGAAATGCGGACGCGCGTTGATCTTGCTGAAGAGTGCACATCGTAATATCCGTAAAGTTCTGCATCCACAGAAAGTGCAGGTAGTGCGCAACAATGGTCGTATGGTGGACGAGAAGATTGTGGCAAGCATCAATGCGTACATGGCTATCTATGTGATCATTGTGATCTTAAGTTTCCTGATGATATCCATTGATGGATTTTCGGTGGAGACGAATCTTTCAGCAGTGCTTGCATGTTTTAACAATATCGGACCGGGACTGGATGCTGTAGGACCGACCTGTAACTTTAGCGCATACAGCATTTTCTCCAAATTAGTACTGATCGGAGATATGCTGGCAGGTCGACTGGAGATATTCCCGATATTGATCCTGTTATCAAGATCTGCGTGGAGCCAGAGATAAGTGCATCACAACTGGATTTTGCTACAATATTATATGAAGTTTACCGTATAAACGGAACTGTATAGATACATTAATAAGGATAGTAAGGAGAAGAATTATGGGTAAGTATTTTGGAACAGACGGCTTCCGTGGTGAGGCCAATGAAGTGCTGACAGTGGAGCATGCCTTCAAAGTGGGACGTTATATCGGATGGTATTACGGACAGGAACATCGCGCAAGAGTCGTGATCGGTAAGGATACCAGACGAAGCAGCTATATGTTTGAGTACTCGCTGGTTGCAGGTCTGACAGCTTCCGGTGCGGATGTATGCCTTTTGCATGTTACGACTACACCGAGTGTGTCTTACGTGACAAGAACCGAGGATTTTGACTGCGGTATTATGATCTCTGCCAGCCACAATCCATTCTATGATAATGGTATTAAGCTGATCAATCACAAGGGACATAAGATGGATGCCGACGTTGAGGCGAAGATTGAAGCATACATTGACGGAGAGATACCGGAGCTTCCACTGGCGAAGAAGGATCGGATCGGACGCACCACAGATTACTCAGCAGGACGTAACCGTTATATCGGATATCTGATTTCTTTGGCAACCAGATCTTTTGAAGGTAAAAAGGTAGGACTTGACTGTGCAAACGGAAGCTCATTTATGATCGCAAAGAGTGTGTTTGATGCGCTGGGTGCTAAGACCTATGTGATCAATAACGAACCGGATGGTCTGAATATCAATACGAACTGTGGCTCTACTCATATCAACGTGCTGCAGGAGTATGTACGTGAAAAGGGATTGGATGTAGGATTTGCTTACGATGGAGATGCGGATCGCTGTATCGCAGTGGATGAGAATGGCAATGTCGTAGACGGTGACCTGATCCTGTACGTATGTGGTAAATATCTCAAAGAAACAGGACGTCTGAATGGTGATGCGATCGTGACAACGGTAATGTCCAATCTCGGATTATACAAAGCCTGCGATAAAGTGGGCATGAAATATGAGAAGACCGCTGTTGGTGACAAATACGTATACGAGAACATGGTAAAGAATAATTATTCTCTGGGCGGTGAACAGTCCGGACACATTATTTTCAGCAAGCATGCGACGACCGGAGACGGTATCCTGACTTCTCTGATGATTATGGAAGTTATGCTGGAGAAGAAGATGACCCTTGGCCAGCTTACAGAGCCTGTACGCATTTACCCGCAGCTTCTGAAAAATGTGCGTGTTACAGATAAGAAGACTGCCCGTGAGAATCCGGCAGTGCAGGCAGCAGTTAATGCAGTGGCAGAGACGCTGGGCGATGACGGACGTATTCTGGTGCGTGAGAGCGGTACAGAGCCTGTGATTCGTGTCATGGTAGAAGCAATGACGGATGAACTGTGTGAGAAATACGTAGATCAGGTGATCGATGTGATTCGCGCAGAAGGTTTGGTTGTGGGATAGAACGAACGGAATCTGGAAATAATACCTCCTGTAATAGGAGGTATTTTTTATGGATAAATATGTACCGATCAGAGATGTATATGCGAGAGAAATCCTTGATTCGCGAGGGAATCCTACGATCGAGGTGGAGATACTGGCTGGAGAGAAAACCGTGGGGTGTGCAAGTGTACCGTCGGGTGCGTCCACTGGGAAATATGAAGCAATCGAACTGCGTGACGGAGAGGCACGTTACATGGGAAAAGGTGTAGAGCGCGCGACTGACCATGTGAATGCACAGATCGCGCCGGAGATCGTGGGGATGAATGTACTGGACCAGAGAGGGCTGGATGAGGTGCTGAAGAGACTTGACGGCAGCAGAAATAAAGGGAAACTTGGCGCTAATGCAATTCTCGGGGTGTCGATGGCAGCGGCGAGAACGGCAGCAAAAATATCCGAACGTCCATTGTACACGTATCTTGGCGGTGTACAGGCGAGGACATTGCCGGTTCCGATGATGAATATTATGAACGGTGGCAGGCATGCGGACAACACGATTGACATTCAGGAATTTATGATCCTGCCTGTGGGTGCGCCAGATTTCCGGGAAGGTGTAAGGATGTGTGCGGAGATTTACCAGAGCCTGAAAACACTGCTTGGACAGCACGGCTGTAACACGGCGGTAGGAGATGAAGGTGGTTTTGCACCGGATCTTCCGGATGCGAAAGAGGCACTGAGCATGTTAATGGATGCCTGCAAAATGGCAGGGTATCAGCCGGGAAAGGATATGTTGTTTGCACTGGATGTGGCAGCATCTGAGCTCTATGATGAGAAGCTGAATGCTTATGTGTTTGACGGTGAGAGCCGGATGCATGGACAGAAGGTTCTGCGCACGACAGATCAGATGATCGCGTATTATGAGGAACTGCTTGCAGAGTTCCCGATATATTCGATCGAAGATCCGCTAGATGAAGAAGATTGGGAAGGATGGGTCAAGATGACCGCGCACCTTGGCGAAAATGTATATTTGGTAGGAGATGATCTGTTTGTGACGAATACCGAACGTCTGAAGAAAGGGATAGAACTTGGCGCAGCCAATGCGATCCTCGTGAAGATCAATCAGATCGGAACGTTAAGTGAGGCATTTGATGCGATGGAAATGGCACACCGGGCAGGCTGGCAGGCAATCATATCCCATCGTTCGGGAGAGACTGTGGATACGATGATCGCGGATATTGCGGTCGCATTTAACACGGGGCTTATCAAGTCCGGTGCACCGTGCAGATCAGAGCGTGTAGAGAAATATAACCGCCTCATGAGGATTGAGGAAATGTTGGGAAAGACAGCAGATTTTCCTTGCTATATGGACACTCCTGTGCTAAAATAATTATGTTTAATCCGCAGGAGGTGTGAATCGTGGAAATTTTGAAGACCGTATTAATGATTTTACTTGCAATCGATTGTATTGCACTGACAATAGTTGTATTATTACAGGAAGGTAAGTCGGCAGGACTCGGAACTATCGGAGGTATGGCTGATTCTTACTGGGGACAGAACAAAGGACGTTCTATGGAAGGTACTTTAGTGAAGGTTACCAGAGTGCTTGCAGTATTATTTATCCTGCTTGCGCTGGCATTGAATCTGAAGGTATTTGCATAAGAAGATGAATTTGGATGTAAGGCACTCTTGTAATAAGGGTGCCTATTCTTATGTGCAGAAGTTAGGAGAGAAGATGGACCAGACATTTGAGAAGAGAAAAAAGATTATATATGAATTTATATGCGATGATATGTATGTGCCGATGAAGCTGAAGGAGCTTGCCATTCTGCTGCAGGTGCCGAAGGAGCAGCGCAGTGAGCTGAAAGCGGTCATGGATGCACTGGAGGCAGAGGGCAAGGTGCATGTATCTCAGAAGGGAAAGTATCTCAAGGGAGCAGGACGGACGCTGCGCGGTGTCTATCAGGCACACCCGCGAGGATTTGGCTTTGTAACGATAGAAGGGGAGACAGATGATATCTTTATCCCGGAGAAGGAGACCAATGGAGCACTTCACGGAGATACGGTGGAGATTCTGTTAACTGCTTCGCCGGAAGGAAAGCGTAAGGAAGGTAAGATCGTGAAGATTGCGGAGCGCGGTACGGCAAAGATTGTAGGTCTCTATCAGGTGGCAAAGGGCAAGCATTACGGATTTGTGATTCCGGATAATCAGAGATTTCTGCAGGATATCTTTGTGCCGGAGGAGCGCGCCAAAGGTGCGGTAGACGGTCACAAGGTGGTCGTGGAACTGACGTCTTACGGTTCAGACAATGCCAAGCCGGAAGGTAAGATCGTAGAGATTCTTGGTCACGTGAATGATCCGGGCGTGGACATCATGTCAATCGTAAAGAGCTACGATCTGCCGGTTGAATTTCCAGAGAAAGTGATGAATCAGGCAGAGCGTGTGCCGGAAGAGGTCAGTGAGGCAGACATGGCGGGACGAAAGGATCTGCGTGAGTGGGTGATGGTCACGATCGATGGCGAAGATGCGAAGGATCTGGATGATGCGGTATCGCTTACGCGGACAGAAGATGGCAAGAACTGGATTCTGGGCGTACATATCGCAGATGTGGCGAATTACGTGCAGGAGCGGAGTGCATTGGACAGAGAAGCACTCCATCGTGGAACCAGTGTCTATCTGGCAGACCGTGTGATCCCGATGCTTCCACACCGTCTGTCGAATGGTATCTGTTCGCTGAATGCAGGCGTGGACCGTCTGGCAATGAGCTGCATTATGACAGTAGATGCCAAAGGAGATGTAATCGATCATGAGATCTGTGAGTCTGTGATTCGTGTTAATGAGCGTATGTCTTATACCAGTGTCAAGAAGATCCTGGAAGATCATGACGAGGAAGAGACCACACGTTACCTTGAACTGGTGCCGATGTTTGAAGAAATGGAGCAGCTTGCCGGTATCCTTAGAAACCGCAGACATCAGCGGGGTTCGATTGACTTTGATTTTCCGGAGAGTAAGATCATGCTGGACGAGGAAGGACATCCGACGGAGATTCGTTCTTACGACCGTAATGTGGCAACGAAGATTATCGAAGATTTCATGCTTCTTGCCAATGAAACGGTAGCAGAAGAGTACTACTGGCGGGAGATTCCGTTCGTATACCGGGTACATGAGACACCGGATGAAGATAAGATCAAGAAGCTTGCAATCCTGATCAATAATTTTGGTTATTCCCTGCATATTTCCGATGAAGTGCGTCCGGGGCAGATTCAGAAGCTGCTGGCGAAGATCCAGGGCACGCCGCAGGAGACGATGATCAGCAGACTGGCATTGCGCTCGATGAAACAGGCAAGATATACGCCGGAGAATGATGGGCATTTCGGACTGGCGGCGCGTTATTATACGCATTTTACATCCCCAATCCGCCGTTATCCGGATTTGCAGATCCATCGCATTATCAAGGATGATCTGCGTGGCAGAATGAACGAGAAAAAGATGGAGCACTATCAGACGATTCTGCCGGAAGTGACCAGACAGGCAAGTGAGACAGAACGCCGGGCAGAAGAGGCAGAGCGGGAGACAATCCGCCTGAAGAAGGCTGAGTATATGGAAGCACATATTGGCGAAGTATTTGAGGGTGTGATCTCGGGCATTACCAACTGGGGCATCTATGTGGAGCTGTCTAATACGATTGAAGGACTGGTTCATGTTGCAAATATGTACGATGACCATTATGATTATTATGAGGATAGATACGAGATGGTTGGCGAGCACACAGGCAAGACGTACAAGCTCGGTGAGACGGTGTATGTGCGTGTGATCGATGCCGACTGTCTGACAAGAACCATAGATTTTGAGATGGCTGATGAAGGAGATATGGAAGATGGCGAAGAGTAATGGCAAGCTGATTGCCAATAATAAAAAGGCATATCATGATTATTTTATTCTGGATACTTACGAGACAGGCATTTCGCTGGCAGGTACAGAAGTAAAGTCCCTGCGTATGGGGAAATGCAGCATCAAGGAGTCTTTTGTAAGAATTGAAAACGGCGAGGTCTTTATCTACGGCATGCATATCAGCCCGTATGAGAAGGGCAATATTTTCAACAAAGATCCGCTGAGACCGAGAAAGCTTCTGTTGCATAAATATGAGATCAATAAGCTGCTTGGTAAGACCAAGGAAAAAGGTATCGCAATTGTGCCGCTGAAGGTATATTTCAAGGGAAGTCTGGTGAAGGTAGAGATTGGGCTTGCCAAAGGTAAGAAGTTGTACGATAAGCGTCAGGATATTGCTAAAAAGGATCAGCAGAGAGAAGCAAGCAGAGACTTCAAGATCCGTAACTTCGGATAGTTATCTGCTGAAAATGCGCTGAAACAGACAGGGAAACCAAAGCCAGGCGGCTACCCTTCTTTTACGGAGGGATAAAAACACCCTCCAAACGAAAGAAAGGAGGGCGATAAGATGATTACATATTCTGATCTGATTCAGTTTTGTATATTCAT
>ERZ773103.4202-NODE-4202-length-10793-cov-2.518625_pt1 | contig 10793 bp, 4 predicted proteins | sample MGYA00511118_ERZ773103 | MGnify/ENA primary metagenome ERZ773103 (study PRJEB29015, sample SAMEA2737821) | human gut metagenome | biome: human gut; feature: human-associated habitat; material: faeces | place: China | collected 2012 ... | reverse complement strand
GACTGCCTGACCACCCTCAGTCTTAGCCTTATTAGCATAATACTTAGCAGAGTAATCAGCACCATCAACAGTACCGTCCATCTTGTTAGCCCAGTCCTTAGCAAGACCTGCACTACCTGAGGCACTCACCTCAGAAGCCATAGCACTAGCCTCAGCATTACTAGCATTCTTAGCACTTGCCTCAGCACTCTTAGATGCCTTCTCAGCTCTGATGGTGAGACTGTTAACAGTGTTTACTGCCTCAATAGCAATCTCAAAGTCAGGAGCTAAACCTGCAACAGTACGTACTGATTCGATGTTGTCCGCTACAATCTTGATGTTGCCACCAGTGATTGCAGGCAGAGGGGCACTAGGATCGCCTAAGTCACCAAAGTCCTCAAAGAGTGTATCTGAAAGAGTACCTGAAAGGTCAGTACCAACGATGTTAATCTTATCAATGTTATTTGAGTCAGTAACAACGTGGTTGATATTATCAGCTACGATCTTAATCTCAGAAGCAATAGGAACAACGGCAGTAGCTACTGAGGCAACTGCCTCTTCAGATTTCTTAGCATTAACCTCAGAGTCCTTAGCATTCTTAGCACTGAGAACAGCTTCATCAGCTCTTGCTACAGTGATAGCAGTGTTATCTTTGGTTTCCTTGTGTAGAACCCTATCCTCTGCAATGATCTCTCTAGCTTCCTGAATGATAGCCTGATTCTCAACCTTAACAACATCAGCATGTTCAGAGGCACTTACAGCAATATCCTCAGAAGTCTTAGCGTTTGTCTCAGATAACTTCGCATTCTCTTCGGACTTCTTAGAATTAGTCTCAGCTAAGACAGCTCTATCTCTAGCCTTCTCAGCATCAATCTTAGACTGAATGGTGCCTAAGGCATCAGCCTTATAGATGCCATAGGTCATGGCATCAGAATCAGCTACAGGAGTACCAACGTTAGTGATACGTTTACCCTTAGCGTCCCAGTTACCTTCCTTGTCTTTAATGAGAGCATCATTAATGATGTCTCTAGCTTCTTCAGCAATATGGATGGTTTGCACTGCAGACACATCAAGGTCAGTAGCCTTAAGGACTGAAGCATCTTTAAAAGACACCACACGATCAGTAGCTGACGTATAGCGTCTGATGGTTAGCACCTCTCCTACCTGAGGAGGGACTTTAAGTCTGACTTTGGTTTTGTCTAGAAAGTAATAGTCCTTTGAGGTGTCCCCATAGTCACCACCCTTTAAGATGGTGACACCAAGGGACACTCTTACGAACTTCTTTGCTAGATAATCAAAGGGGACGGTAAAGTCAGTAGTAGCACCGTCACCTGTATAAAAAGCAATAGTAGAAGCCATTAGTAATCTTCATTCATTAAGTTGTAAACACCCCATTTAAAGAAGGGAACATTAGAGAAACTTCTAACAGACTTAGCAAATCTAGTTCTAGCTTGTTCAGCCTGTTTCTCTGTGTAGTCATCACTAATACTAGACATGACCACATCCTTCCCATAGCCGCCAATGTTAGCTAAGGAAGCAACCGTAGAGTATGCAGGGAACATAGCTCTAAGATACTTGTCAGCATCAAAACCCTGATAAGTCTCTGCCTTGTTAGCAAAGTAATCAATATCAGCAGTAGTCTTAACGCTAGGGTTGTAACCTGCAGTAGAAGCTACGAGAGCAGGGAACGCCAAGACAGAAGATCTCATGACACCATTGATACCAACCTGAAAGAGAGTGTCCATAGTGACACCTTCATTCTTGTCATAAGCAATGGTCTGCTTAAGGTACTCTTCTCTCTGTTCTTCAGTCATGCCTGCCATACCAATACAGGTATTAGCCATAGCACCCACAGTACCAAGAGCAGTAGACAAGAAGATGCTGTAAGCCTGACCTAAGGCATCGCCTTCAGCGGCTCTATTCATCATCTTTCTAATTCTCTTGTCATAGGATCTAATAGCAAAGGTCTTGAACTGCAGTAGCATCTGCATGAAAGGATTTCTCTTAGAACCCTCCCAAAGGAAAGTATCGCCGATGGTGTTCTTCTGGATCACTTCATGAGCAACATAGTCACCAAGCCTTCTGAGAGTAGCAAGGCCCATAACGTCACCTGACATGAGATGCTGTAAGTTAGTAATGGAGATAGCACCGTTCTTATCAACAGTAGTGCTTTCTCTAAGGAGCTTAAGCATCTTATCGAAGTTCTCAACAGAGACCCCGTTTCTAGCTAAGGTCTCCTTAGTAAGGAACCCCTTAGGTCTAAGAGACTTGTTGTGTGCATACTGAATGAGTTCACCTAAGAACATCCCCTGTGAACCCTCAACAATAGAGTTCTCAGTAGACTGCAGGAACTTAGTAAAGGGGGATGCCTGTGCCAAAGACTCACTAGCGGCAACCAACATAGCCTTAGCCTTGTTACCTTGGAATCTATGAAGTTGTCTCTCATACGACTCCTGAGCAATGTCTCTGAAGACACCTGCGTTCTTAACAGACAAGCCAAAGATAAGTGACTGAGCATGACGCACATCAGCATTAGACATACCGTTCTTAGTCCAGTTATCAAAGAGCTCTCTGACAAGAGGAGTGTTCCTAAGAATCTGCACAGCACCATAGTGCTTTACAGCTTCACCCTGTTCAAAGATGTTAGCTACACCCATAAGAGCATTCTTAGAAAGGAACGTAAGGTTTCTCACAACATCAGCTACAGCACCAAGCCATGAAGTATTAATGTCAGCTCTACTACCGTACTTACCGTAGATCATATCTGCAGTAAGATTAAAGGCTCTCTGAATCTGTTCCTTCTTGAGACCCTTGCCAACAGACTTGTTCATCTCATCAACAGCAAGCTGATTAAGGTGTTCTCTAAAGGCTTGCTCTGAATCAAAACCAAGACCCTGTACAATGCTATCGCCAGTCTTCTTATTGACATAGGTTCTGACAGCTTCAATAGGATTAGCTCTGAAGTCATCAATACCAACACCACTAGCTCCTCTCTGAGTGGTATCCCAAGGGATTCTAGTGACATTAGGATCATACTTGGCATTACCAGTACCGTAGAGATTAAGAGTGCTAGGATTAGACTGATTCTGGTCTACCCAACCATAAGCATCACTACGAGCATTCTCTCTAACCCACTGATTGATCTCAGCCTGTGAGGGCTTCTCAGGGAGAGGTAAGGGAGCCTTATCATACTTGTAGTTACGAATGGCCGTAGCTTCTTCCTTAGCACCCTTCTTCTGGATGTCACTGACTTCCTTCTTGAGCTTGTCTGTGGACTCCTTAGCTCTAGCTTTGGTCTCCTCAATCTGCTTCTTGTAGCTTTCCTTCTTCTTAGCAATCCTGTCTGAAGCTTCTTGCTTTCTGATCTTTTCCTTCTCAGTGAGTTCAGCAATAGCCTTGTCTTTCTTAGCTTCAGCTTTCTCAAGGTCTTCGTAGGTCTTAGCCTTAGCTACGTTCTTCTTGTAAGCTTCGTTAATTTCATCAAGCTTTGCATTAACCTTCTTGTCAATCTCTGAATGAGCTTTCTTAAGTTCATCAGGAAGGCCGTCAATCTTAGCTTGAATTTCAGATACTCGATTCTTAGCATTGTCCTCAATGTTCCTAATTCTATTAAACCTGTCTGAGGACTTCCTAGAGACTTCCTTACGGATAGTCTTTACCTCATTGACAGTCTCAGGTACAGCCTTCTTTTGGTGCTCTTCAATCTCTTTCTTATTAGCTTCGAGCTTAGGCTTGTAAACCTTGTCATAGTAGTATTGGTCAATCCTAGCTTTAACTACAGGATTGGTTTCGTAGCCCTTAATAAGAGACTCGGCAATCTGATCGGTAAGAGTGTTAACTACATCGCCTCTCTGACCCTTAGTTCCCTGTATAGCTTCAATTCTATCAGACACCTTAATAGGGTCTGCAACTCTCGGGAAGAAGTCCTGTACACCACCTTCGGTAGTATAAGGGGAAATCATATCAAGACATTCTTTCTTGAAGGCTTCAAACTCAGCGTTACCGTCAAGCTTAGTCTTAGCTCCACCAATAGATCTGTAGAAGCAATCCATAACATCAACATCAGAGTAGCCTTCCTTACGGAGGTTACCCACATGATCCCTAGCCTGAACCTCAAAGTTAGTGAGCTTGATCTCTGCATCCCTAAGCTTTTCCTGAGCAGTGATACCATCAAAGGTAGTGGCTACGTAATGGCCTTCAGCATCCTTAGTACCAGAGCCTCTATCAATGAAGATCTTCCTAAAGAGATCTACGGATTCTGAGTTCTGAAGTCTCTTTACGACACCCATAACAGAACCTACAGGAAGCCTTGCTTCAAGGTTCTCTCTAAAGGTGTTAATGGTCTTAGCCGCTTCAGTAGAACCTCCAATGCCATTAAAGACTTCTGAAGGTAATTCTTTACCGCCAAGCTCATAGTCTCTGATGATATTAGCACGTCTAGCGCTATCACCTACATAAGTACCTGCCTTACCCATTCCCTTAAAGGCAAACTCAATACCTGCACCAAACATGCCACCAACAATCATGTCTTCAATAAGGTCATGCTCGGCACCTGAGGTATAGGTTTCCAACTGGTTAGACACAGCACCCAAGACAGCGCCCGTGGCAACTCTACCTGCCATGCCATAAGCACCCACTACAGGTACATAAGACAAAGGATCAGAGACACCACTACCAATAGAGGACATAAAGGATGAGAACATGTCAGCATTAGCTTCAGCCATCTTGTAATCAAGGTACTCGTTATTGACCTTGACACGCATCTTAACGTCATCCATACTGCCCGCACCATTGAGGACAGCTTGGTATCTATCGGAGTCATACCCGACCATCTGAAGGATCTCAGCTCTCTGATTAGCATCAGGCTTAAACTGTTCACCAAAGTAGTCCTGTGAGGCTCTACCCATGTTGATGCTATTGATAAACCAGTTATGAGTCAAGCCAGAGAAGAAGCCGACATCAGGGGCTTCCGTTTGATCCGTAGCAGGATCATAGACATCAGACAAACTAGCCCAACGCTTGCTACGAAAACCCTGACCCAAGAGGGTACTCCTAGAGGTATTCGTTAGAAGCTGACTCTTGACTACATCCCTGTACTGATCGTTAGTGAGATCTTTAACATCAAAAGCCTCAAGAGAACTCTGAACACCTTGATCGTTGGGTTCCTCAGGTTTCTTTACTTCTACTAGTGAACTAGCTTCTGCCTCAGCTATCTGTTCAGGTGTCTTCTGAGGAGGAGCTTTCTTAGCAAACTTATTGTCATCGCCAAGATTGCTAATGTAGTTGTAGGTCTCCTTAGGGAGATCCTCATAGCGACCTTCCATGTATGCAATTCTAGCTTTAGTACCACCATTGTACATAGCCAATGCACCATTGTAGTCACCCTTGGTCATCGCCAAGTTATCCTTCATGATCCTAGCAGAGAGATCAAGGTTCACTGAAGGATCTGTAAGGGTCTTTGGATCAATACCATAACGTTTTGCAGTCTTAGGGTTGATCTGACCAAGACCTACACAATTAGCCTTGGATACTGCATCAGGTCTGAAGCTAGATTCCTGAAAGATTTGTCTGCGAAATCTATCAGGATCTAGCCCGTACTTAGTAGCAGACTGCAAAATAAGATCATCAAACTGTGAAGTGAGGTTGTTATTATCTGCCACTTTTATTCCTTATTTATCGTTGTACTGTTGATCACCGCCAAAGGTAAGACTAGTGTACTTCTCCTGAAGCATTTCCTGTCTTTCAACTCTATTGTAGATTTCATCGCCAATGCTTTCAACAAGGTTTGAAGCTTCAGCTTGATTCATTGAGAAGATAGAGTTACCCGCACGGTCAGCTACAGTAAGCACATTACTAGAGTTGTCAAAACTCAATGTAACATTCTTATCGACATCCTCAAGGTATTTACTCGGAATCTCCTTCTTGATTCTAGCAAGAAGTTCTTTATCAGGTACTGTGAGACCACTCCACCCAGTAAAAAACGAAGACGGAACTGAAGTGCCCATAAGGTTCTTAAAGGACTTATTGTACTCAGCCTCGGCCAAAGCTACAGCTTTCTCAGCAGTCTCACCCATACTTCTAAAAGCAAACGTTAAGGTAGTCACAAAAGCCTTGCCATTGTAGTCAATATCTTTAGAATCCCCTAACATAGGATCTTGAATAGCCTTAATAGCCTTATCTCTGATCTTGGTGATTTCCTTAGTATTACCTTCATCCTTAAGCTTCTGAATCTCAGCCTTACCTCTAATGATGTCTTCGATAGGTCTGCCTGAGTCCAACATGAGAGCCAATGCTCTAGCATCCTCTAAGTTCTTATCAGCACTAGAGCCAACAATGCTACTGAAATTAGAGGGGTCTGCTTTATACACTTCAATCAGGGTTTTTACAGAATCCTTAATTTCCTTAGGGAAAGTCTTACTGGTCATAAACTCCTTAGTGGAGTTATTGAGCCAGTTAAGTGCATCATTGGCCTGATTAGTGAAATGTTTTCTAGCAGGGTTGTCCTTAAACGGAAGGTGTGGATTCTTAGCAATAGCTAACTGATCCTTGAAGGTGATTGCACCAGTATCTACAAGGAACTGATAGGCTGTCTCAATATCCTTGTTAGTAATACCTGCGACATCCTTAGAAACTACAGGTTCACCTCGGGCAACCGACTGTACAAAAGCTCTAGACACTGAAGTCTTTAAAAGCTCATCCTGCTGTTTCTTAAGTGCTATCGCATTCTTCTTAGCATTAGCTATCTGAACCTTTACTGCCGCATCGTAAGCCTTCTCAACGTCCTCGACTTCATCAGTAAGAAGACCACCTGACTCTTCAAACTTAGAGTTTCTAAGAGCAAGCAGTTCTGCCGCCTTACCATTGTTGGCCATAACGTTAAGGCCATTCTGGAAATCCAACTTAGCCTGAGCATCAGAAGCATACCTGAAATTAGCATTCTTAATGACAAGATTCTTATAGCCTTCTTCACCTAAAACCTGACCAAAAGTAACCCCATCAAGGCCGGGGATTTCCCTATCCTTAAGGTCTCTAATAGTCTGACTTGCGTTAGGATTAGCAGAAAGAATCTCCAAGGTAGAAGACACCTTCTTAAGGGTATCATCAGGCTTCTCGTGAGCACCTGTAGTGAGTGTCTGTTCTGCAAACTTACCAACAAGAAGGTCTGCAGAGACATTCTTACTAGAGCTAATAGCGCTAAGTTCAGCGGCACTAGAGATCAAGTCCTGACTTCTCTGATAGGAATCCTCAACAGTCTTCTGTCTCAGCATCATCTTAACACGCTGATTAGGAGAATCTGAGTAAATACCCTTATTGAAGAAGTAGTCATTATCAGCATAACCAAATGCTTTAGATGCACCTGCAGATTGTTCCTTCATGTACCTGAAGAACTCTGCATCAACCTGTTCAGGGGCCATACCCTTGAACTCATTGGCATCTACACGAGCCTGAAAGTCCTGAGCAATATTACTGAAGAGAATCTTACCATGCTTCTGCTTAAGGGCGCTCATAGCAAGAGGGTCATCTTGGAATGGGACTTTACCCTCAGTCATCTGTTGCTTGTACTCTTCAAGGGAGTGAGTCTGAAGGTACTCATCAGCAACACTTTCAGCTAATTCCTTACGTGCCTCATAGACACCCTGAATACCCTTAAAGGCCGCCCCAACAGCACCAAACCAGTCATCAGCTTCTTCAATAGTCTTCTGAGGTTTGATCGTAGGAGCAGTAGCTTTGGATTCCCCTAGCTTTGTCATAGCAGAGTTAAAGTATCTCCACTGCCCCCACTCATTCGCAATAGATGAATTCCCGTCTGAATTTTTATAAGCCATTAGTAATAGTATCCTCTACGTCGTTGAGTCGCTTGTTGTACCATGTTGCCATAGTTAGCAATCTGGTTAAAGAACTTGAGTTGCTTGTCATAGGAATCCCAGTTAGCAACCACCCTGTCCATGAAGCCCATCTTAGATCCCGCAGAAGTTGCCGCATTAGCAGTTGCCACACCTGTGGACGTATTAGAGGTAAGAGCGGCAACACCACCTGCACCTCCTGTAACTTCAAGTGCAGAGACACCACCTGCGACATTGGCTCCAGTAACCGTAGGAGCGGCACTACTGATAGCGTCAACACCTACTTCAGCCGCTAGCATACCACCCGTTTGACCGCCAATAGCGCCACCGACAGCACTAGCGGCACCTGCCGTAGCGGCACCCATAGCGGCACCCATAGCAACACCATTGACAAATTGACCGAAAGCCTGAGAACCATGGATGTAGGATGCACTAAGCTGATCCTTAGCTTGTTCAACTTCAGCCTTAGTAGAGATGTACAGAGCTTCCTTCTGTCCCCTGATGTTCCACACGTCATTGAGATAAGCTTCCTTGTAGGAAGTCACCTGTCTAGCCGTCTGACCCCTAACAGTCTGCATGATCTTTTCTGAAGATCTACCTTCGGTGCCTGTCTCAGCTAACGCGGCTTCAAGCTGAGAGTTATTCTGATATGAATTAAGGGACATCGTAAACAAGTCCACAAGGGCTGAGTCATATCTAGATCTCTCTTGTCTATCAAGAGCCGCTTGGTTATAGTTATAGTTCCTCTGCAGATACTCCATCTGCTTTAGGAAGGCTTTAGTCTTTTGCTTATTCTGTTTGGAGATGCTATTAATTGATGAGCCACCACCGATGACACCACCAATAATAGCGCCCGCAACAATCACGCTACTCATTCTTTAGTAATTCCTCTCTATTAGTTGTTAAGAGAATCCACTCATCAGTAAACTCTTTTTCAGCTTCCTTAACATCCTTAGAGTCAGTCCTAAAACACATCGTGATGTAAGTATCAGTAATAGCCCTAAATGCCTGTCTACGCCCTGCCTCAGCTTTGATAACGTTGTACCCCTCAAGTCTCCCGATGGTATTACCTAAGGTAACATAGCAATCCCCACTAACAATAACAGTAGTAGGGATCTTAACTAGAGCTCCAATAATAGCAACACCTTTAGGGACAAAACAAGTCCTATAGTAAACACCTTCATGAATGAATTGTTCAATTGGAATATCTACTTCATCACAATGTTCAATGGCATACTTAGCCATTTCACAAAGGATGTTATTCTGTTCTGGAGTGAGGGGTAGTAACGTCATACTGCTGAATTCCTTCTAATATAAAGACCTTCCCAACCACCTGAGATAATGTTAAGTGGCTGAGGGACATTTGAGGATACACTAATGGCAACCTCATTGTTAGCATCTTGTACAGGGAACTTAAACTTACCTGTGTACAAGTTATTAGCACCAAGCTTAGTTCTGGATTCACCTAGGTTTCTACCTGTGAATGTATACTTGAAATGCTTGTTCTTGATTTCATTGTTAACGTGACATTCAAAGACACCTGACTTAGAGTAGTTAAACCAATAATACCTAAGCTGTAGTCTCCCTTCGTCTTCCGCAACAACGCCTCCACTGGCTGTGGATTTCTTAATGTTCTGCTTAGACAGGACAGTGTAGAAGTAATAGGAGATACCTACGAAGACACTCTTACCTCTATGGTCACCATAAAGTCTGATCTTGCCTTCAGATTCATCCCAATCCTCAAATTCCCAAACAGAGCCATCCTTATCGGCTACATAGTATGAATACTCACCTGTATTCTTGGAAACATACCCATAGACATCCTTAAGTGAGATCTCCGTGTAATCCTCAAAGTCGCTGTATTTAGCATCCTCAGGGATTTTGTATTCAACCTTCCTATCCATAAAGAGTCTTACAGGCTCTTCAGGAAAATCAATAGTGTTGCCAGTAAGCTGTGCCTTATCAAGGAACAGCCCATTAGGAGAGTTAATAAGGAAGTAAATAGTTGAGCCTACAAACTCTGCTAGGACTACCTCAGTACCCTTGTACCCAAAGACCCACTTAAACCAAGCCTGCTGTTCACTTACACCATTCTGCAAGATAAACTTATAGCAGAACACAGTGTTAGGATTTTCAGTATTCACCAACGTAACAACATTCTCAGTTGTATTCCCTGACAACCTAGTGACACCCCTAGGGATATACGTAGGCACATGTGCAGAGACATCTGCAGCATCCTTAAGGTCTGCTACGTCCTGCAATGAGTAATATCTCATGAGAGAGCTATAGTTAACCCTGTCGTTGACAAAGAAGATACTTGGACCGACACTGATAGGCTGAACCACAGGATTGTAGTCAAAGTTAGTGATTTGGTCACACTTAACACTCTTAGGGGTCATGACACCATCACTAGACAAGACGAACTGACCTTCTCTAGAGAAAAGCATAAGCTCTCTAGCAAAGGGGACTGCATGTGTAAGTGTAGCTACTTTGTTAGAAGACACTGAAACGTCAATAGGGTCTGTATCAGCAATTGCGGCTGAGGACTTAAACCAGAAATTAAAGAAGTCGTTGGTTGAACTAAGAATGATAGACTCATCCGCAATTACGCCTAGTCTGTTTCTATAAAAGAAAATATCATTAATACGACGACCAATAAAAGACGGATCAGGATTAGTGTCTTCATTACCAGAGCCTCGGTCTACCCAAGGTAACTTCTTAAGCTTAAAGCTACCGTCAGACTCTCTGACAATGGCATGAGGCATGTTCTTAGGTTCAATCTTATAGGGAATTCTGGGTGCAATAGTTTCCTTCCAAACCTTATGAAGGTCATCCCACTTAACGTAGAAGTCATCATCCTCTGATTTCTTTTCACCAGAGATCTGCATAATGTAACCTTCAGGGGCAATCGGAGGGAGCTTATTCACAGCCGTTACTTTGCCCATGTAGGCGATTGCATTCTGATTACCA
>ERZ773103.4190-NODE-4190-length-10832-cov-3.270112_pt1 | contig 10832 bp, 8 predicted proteins | sample MGYA00511118_ERZ773103 | MGnify/ENA primary metagenome ERZ773103 (study PRJEB29015, sample SAMEA2737821) | human gut metagenome | biome: human gut; feature: human-associated habitat; material: faeces | place: China | collected 2012 ... | reverse complement strand
CTATATTGAAAAAGATTCATCGGTAAATGATGAAATAGATAAACTTAGTCATCGGCATTTCAGACCAGTTTAAAATTCCGGTTAAATATATTGGATTGGGTGAAGGAATGGAAGATTTGCAGGTGTTCCGTAAAAAGGAATTTGTTGATTCACTGTTCGGGGAGAATGCATGAAACGGAAGACTATAGATATCATCACTTTAGGATGTTCTAAAAACCTGGTGGATTCGGAACATTTGATGCGTCAGTTGGAGGAAGTGGGATTCCATGTGACACATGATGCGGAAAGACCGAAGGGACAGATTGCCGTAATCAATACTTGCGGTTTCATCGGTGACGCCAAGGAGGAATCCATTAATATGATTCTGGAATTTGCGCAGGCCAAGGAGGAAGGAAACTTGGAGAAGCTTTATGTAATGGGTTGCCTTTCGGAACGTTATCTGAAGGAATTGGCCGTTGAAATTCCCCAGGTGGATAAATTCTATGGTAAATTCAATTGGAGAGAGTTGTTGCAGGATTTGGGAAAGGCCTATCATGACGAGCTGCACATAGAGCGCACATTGACCACTCCCAAGCATTATGCCTATTTGAAGATATCCGAAGGATGTGACCGTAAATGTTCTTATTGCGCTATTCCCATCATTACGGGACGGCATGTGTCGCGCCCGATGGAGGAGATACTTGACGAGGTGAAGTATTTGGTTGCACGGGGTGTAAAGGAATTCCAGGTTATAGCCCAGGAGTTGACCTATTGCGGAGTAGATTTATATAAGAAGCAAATGTTGCCCGAGCTTGTTGAGCGGATTTCGGATATTCCCGGAGTGGAGTGGATACGCTTGCATTATGCTTATCCGGCACATTTTCCGACTGATTTATTCCGTGTGATGCGTGAGCGTGACAATGTATGCAAATATATGGATATTGCCTTGCAGCATATCAGCGACAATATGCTGCAAAAGATGCGCCGTCATGTGACGAAGGGTGAGACATATAAGTTGATAGAGCAATTCCGTGAAGAGGTTCCCGGTATCCATCTCCGTACTACACTGATGGTGGGGCATCCGGGAGAAACTGAAGCCGATTTTGAGGAGCTGAAAGAGTTTGTCCGTAAAGTGCGTTTCGATAGAATGGGGGCTTTTGCGTATTCGGAAGAAGAAGGAACGTATGCCGCTGCTGAATATGAGGATTCTATTCCCCAGGAAGTGAAACAAGCCCGCCTGGATGAGTTAATGTCTATTCAGCAAGGCATTTCAGGGGAGTTGAGTGCGGAGAAAGTAGGCAGGCAGATGAAAGTAATCATTGACCGGCTGGAAGGCGAATATTATATTGGACGTACAGAATTTGATTCTCCCGAAGTGGATCCGGAGGTTTTGATTGAGCGTGGAGACAAAGCGTTGCATATAGGTAACTTTTACCACGTAGAGATAGTAAATTCCGATGATTTCGACCTTTTTGGGCGAATAATTTAAAGATTTTTCCTTATCTTCTTGCTTATGTGAAGAAGATTTGCTAATATAGCACCGTAGTTCAATTTAAAGGCTTACATTTTGAATAACAAAGAGTTTACTTCTGAATTATCGCGGAGGTTAGGATACACATTGAAAGATACTTCTGAGCTGGTTGCTTCATTGCTGTCGGATATGGCACGGCAGTTGGAGGAGGGGAATATTGTCTCTATACAAGGGTTCGGTACATTCGAAGTGAAAAAGAAGGCAGAACGTATATCTGTGAATCCGACTACAAAGCAGCGTATGCTGGTACCTCCTAAATTGGTGTTGACTTATAAGCCGAGTACATTATTAAAGGATAAGTTTAAGTAACCGGCTTTTAAAAAAATCTCCCGTATTATGAATGAGAAACTGAACATACAAGACTTGATTGACACGCTGGCTGAAAGGCATGGCATGAGCAAGAAGAATGCGGATAGTTTTGTGAAAGAATTCTTTCAGCTGATTGAGGAGTCATTGGAGAAGGATAAGTATGTGAAGATACGAGGTTTGGGGACTTTCAAACTGATAGATGTCGGGAGTCGTGAAAGCGTTAATGTGAATACGGGGGAAAGGTTTGAGATACAAGGGCATACAAAAGTGTCGTTTACACCGGAACCGGCCTTGAAAGATATTATCAATAGACCATTTTCGCATTTTGAAACTGTAGTTTTGAATGACGCTACGGTACTTGAGGATACCCTGCAGGAAAATGACAGTGAAGATGATGAAGATACTGAAATCAAAACTCTGGAACAAGAGGTGGAGGAGAAGGTTACCTTAGTGGAAGAAGCTACGATAGAAGAACCTTTGGTGGAAACTGTAATAGAAGAGCCGTTAATTGAGCCCGAACCGGCAGTTGAAGAGGAGAAACCGGAAAAAACGGAACCTGAAGCAATGCCTGAAAATATAGTTGCTGTTGAGCCGGAACCGTCTGAGCCAGTGATAAAAGATATGGCAGATTCTTCGACTATGAAATATTTTATAGGCATCGTTGTTTTTGTAGTGTTGCTGTGTGGTGGTGCCGTAGCTTTCATGTATTATCCGGACTTGCTTGACGCACTTACTGCAAAGCCTCTTGTAGAAGAAGTTGCAGACTCGGATGTGAGGGAATCTGTTACTGAAAAGGTGGAGGTTCCTGCCGGTCAAGACAATATTGCCTTGACAGACAGTATTGTTTCAAAAGATGTTGTAGCTCCTGCCCGGATAGATACTGTGGCAGAAACTGTTGCTGCAACAACTCCTACGCTTAAAAAAACTCCAAAGGAAAATGTACAAGTACAGTCTCCCACTCCTAAAAAAGAGCAAAAAAAGACAGTTGTACCGTTTGAACCGGATTCTGTGGGGTATACGATTGTGGGAACAGAAACCACTTATACCATCAAGGAAGGGGAAACGCTGACTAGGGTAGCGCTTCGTTTTTATGGAACAAAAGCTCTTTGGCCTTATATCGTGAAGCATAATCCCGGCGTAATCAAGAATCCGGATAATGTGCCTTATGGTACTACTATCAAGATACCAAAATTGGCCAAGAAGCAGTAAAAAATTACTGCTTCTTTTTTTGTTAAATACTAAACTCTATGAAAGTAGTTTAATCTAAAGGTTTCGCATAGTTTTTTAATAAAAATTAGTTGGTATGGTTAATTTATTCCCGTACTTTTGGGAGCGAAAAAAATAATTACCGGTTCAAAACCGGATAAATGAGGAAATTAAACATTAAAAAAATAGAATGATTTATGGCTGAAACAATTGACATCCGCGAACTGAATGAGCGGATTGAAAGACAAAGTGCTTTCGTTACCAATCTTACCACAGGTATGGACCAGGTCATTGTAGGACAAAAGCATCTGGTAGAGTCGTTGTTAATTGGTTTGTTGTCCGATGGACACGTGTTGTTGGAAGGTGTGCCCGGTTTGGCAAAGACTTTAGCTATCAAGACGCTTGCTTCGTTGATTGATGCGCAATACAGCCGCATTCAGTTTACGCCTGACTTGTTGCCTGCCGACGTAATAGGTACAATGGTTTACAGCCAGAAAGATGAAACGTTCCAAGTAAAAAAAGGTCCGGTCTTCGCAAATTTTGTTTTGGCTGATGAAATCAACCGTGCTCCCGCCAAAGTACAGAGTGCTTTGCTGGAAGCCATGCAGGAACGTCAAGTTACTATCGGCAATGAAACTTTCGGGTTGCCCAAACCATTTTTGGTGCTTGCCACGCAGAATCCTATTGAGCAGGAAGGTACTTATCCGCTGCCCGAAGCGCAAGTGGACCGTTTCATGCTGAAAGTTGTAATTGACTATCCGAAGCAGGAAGAGGAGAAACTGATTATTCGCCAGAATATCAATGGAGAGAAGTTCAACGTGAAGCCAATCTTGAAGGCTGACGAGATTATCGAAGCCCGCAAGGTGGTTCGCCAGGTATATCTGGATGAGAAAATCGAAAAATATATTGTCGATATTGTATTTGCTACTCGTTATCCGGAAAAATACGATTTGAAAGAGCTGAAAGACATGATTGGTTTCGGCGGTTCGCCCCGTGCCTCCATCAACTTGGCCCTGGCTGCCCGTAGCTACGCGTTCATCAAGCGTCGCGGTTATGTCATTCCGGAGGATGTGCGCGCTGTGGCACACGACGTACTTCGCCACCGTATCGGCTTGACTTACGAGGCGGAAGCCAGCAATATGACATCTGATGAAATCGTCAGCAAGATACTGAACAAGGTTGAAGTGCCCTAACGCATAATAGAGGTTTTCGTAAACTTGAGGTTTACAATCCAATACCTGAGGTTTAGCGTCGTAAACCTTAGGGTTGAGTACCGAAAACTTCACCCCTTTTCATAGGGAAGTTTCTGTTATAAACTAAATTGCGCTTGTGTGCTTAAATGAGATTATTAAAATAAATCAATGGAAACAACAGAACTTTTGAAGAAAGTCCGTCAGATTGAGATAAAGACGCGCGGACTGTCCAACAATATCTTTGCCGGGCAGTATCACTCTGCCTTCAAGGGTAGAGGTATGGCATTCTCCGAAGTGCGCGAGTATCAGTTTGGCGACGACATACGCGACATTGACTGGAATGTGACCGCCCGCTTCAACAAGCCTTACGTCAAGGTGTTTGAGGAGGAGCGCGAATTGACAGTGATGTTGTTGGTAGATGTTTCCGGTAGTTTGGAATTCGGTACGGTAAAGCAGATGAAGAAGGATATGGTGACGGAAATTGCCGCCACACTGGCATTCTCTGCCATTCAGAATAATGACAAGATTGGTGTCATCTTCTTTTCGGACCGGATTGAGAAGTTTATTCCGCCCAAGAAGGGACGTAAGCATATACTTTACATCATCCGCGAACTGATAGATTTTCATGCGGAAAGCCGGAGGACGAGCATTCGTCTGGGCTTGGAGTATCTGACAAACGTAATGAAACGCCGTTGCACGGCATTTGTCTTGTCCGACTTCATCGACCAGGAAAGTTTCAAGAACGCCATGACCATTGCCAATCGTAAGCATGACCTGGTTGCCGTTCAGGTGTACGACCGTCGTGTGGAAGAATTGCCTCCCGTGGGACTGATGAAGATTAGGGATGCCGAGACGGGACATGAGCAGTGGATTGACACCTCCTCGCGTGCCGTGCGCCGTGCCCATCATGATTGGTGGGTGAACAAGCAGGCGGAATTGAATGAAACGTTTACCAAGAGTAATGTCGACAATGTGTCGGTACGTACCGACCAGGATTATGTCAAGGCATTGATGAATTTGTTTGCGAAACGAAATTAATCGGAAAATGAAAAGATATTTATTTCTGATAGCGTTATTAATAGCATGGTCGGGAAGGGTAGTAGCCCAGTCGGTAACGGTAGATGCTACGATTGACTCTTTGCAGATTCTTATTGGAGAGCAGGCAAAGATAAAACTTCAAGTATCTCTAGATGCCGATAAGCGTGCCATATTCCCGGTATATACCGATACGCTGGTGAATGGGGTTGAAATTATTGATGTGGCCAAGCCGGATACGCAACTGCTGAATGATGGTCGGCGTGCATTGATAACTCAAGAGTATACAGTTACCTCTTTCGACTCGGCTCTTTATTATCTGCCGCCTATGGAAGTGACGGTGGATAATGAGAAGTATCGCTCCAAAGCGTTGGCCTTGAAAGTATATTCGGTGAATGTCCCGTTAGACCCGGAGAATCCGGAACAGTTCTTCGGTCCCAAAACAGTGATGCAAGCGCCTTTTGCCTGGGAAGACTGGTATGGTCTTATGGCTTGTGGTGCGCTGATTATCCCGATAGGGATATTACTTGTCTATCTGATAATGCGCTTCTTCGACAATAAGCCTATTATCCGTAAGGTGAAGGTAGAACCTAAGCTGCCTCCCCATCAGTTGGCTATGCAGGAGATAGAACGTATCAAGAATGAGAAGGTATGGCAGAAAGGGGAGCCGAAGGAATATTATACGGAATTGACTGATGCTCTTCGTACATATATAAAAGACCGCTTTGGTTTCAATGCTTTGGAAATGACTTCTACGGAAATCATAGATAAGTTGCTGGAAATGAAAGATAAGGAAGCAATATCGGATTTGCGTGAATTGTTCCAGACTGCTGATTTGGTGAAATTTGCCAAGCATAATCCATTGATGAACGAAAATGACGCTAACCTGATTAATGCCATTGACTTTATTAATGAAACCAAGGAGAAAGAAGAGGAGAATGCCAAGCCGCAGCCTACTGAGATTACCATTATCGAGAAACGTTCTTTGCGTACCAAGATTTTGCTGGGAGCGGGTATTGTGGTGTTGGCTGTAGCTCTTGCCTGTTCATTGATATATATCGGATTGGAGTTGTATAATTATTTTGCTTAATGCTGGAAAAGTGACTTCAATCGGATATACATGAGTGAAAAATGAAGGATGTTTGGAGCGAAGCTGAATTGTAAATCGTTAAATCGTACATAAATATGGTTTTTGCCAATATTGAATATTTATTTTTGCTGCTGTTGCTTATACCTTATATAGTATGGTATATTATGAAGCGGACGAATAGTGAAGCTACGCTTCAGATTTCGGATGCCCGTGTGTATGCCCATACCCCTAAAAGCTATAAGAACTATTTGTTGCATGTACCGTTTGTATTGCGGATAATTGCCTTGATACTGATTATTCTTGTTTTGGCACGTCCGCAAACCACCGATAGCTGGCAGAACAGTGAGATTGAGGGTATTGATATCATGCTTGCTATGGACGTTTCTACCAGTATGCTGGCCGAAGACCTGAAACCTAACCGGTTGGAAGCGGCGAAGGATGTGGCGGCAGAGTTTATTAACGGACGTCCGAATGACAATATAGGTATAACTTTGTTTGCTGGAGAAAGCTTTACGCAATGTCCGTTGACAGTAGACCATGCCGTATTGTTGAACTTGCTTAAAGATATGAAGTGCGGGCTGATTGAAGACGGAACGGCAATCGGTATGGGTATTGCCAATGCCGTTACCCGTTTGAAGGATAGCAAGGCAAAGTCGAAAGTCATTATTCTGCTGACGGACGGTGTCAATAATAAAGGTGATATTTCTCCTTTGACGGCTGCTGAAATAGCCAAGAGTTTTGGCATTCGTGTTTATACTATTGGGGTAGGAACCAATGGTATGGCTCCTTATCCTTATCCGGTAGGCGGAACAGTGCAATATGTCAATATGCCCGTCGAAATTGATGAAAAGACTTTGACACAGATTGCCGGAACAACGGAAGGTAACTATTTCCGTGCCACCAGCAACTCGAAGTTGAAGGAAGTGTACGAGGAGATAGACAAGCTGGAGAAAACAAAATTGAATGTAAAAGAATACAGCAAGCGCCAGGAAGAGTACCGCTGGTTTGCGTTGGCTGCTTTCTTGTGTGTATTACTGGAGGTACTGTTACGCAACTCTATATTGAAGAAGATACCGTAAAAACGGAGAATGTCTTTTAGTGTATCAGTCATTGCGTAGCCAAATTGTAAATTGTAAATTGCTAAATTGTAAATAAAAAGATGTTTCGATTTGAAGAACCTGCATATTTGTACTTGTTGCTGCTGCTGCCTTTATTGGCGGCCTTCTACTTGTACTCCAATTATCGGAGGAGGAAAGCCATTCGTAAATTTGGTGACCCTATACTGATGGCACAGCTAATGCCGGATGTTTCCAAATACCGTCCGGATGTGAAGTTTTGGTTGGTTTTTGCGGCTATCGGGTTGTTCACGGTACTGCTGGCACGTCCGCAGTTTGGTTCCAAACTGGAGACGGTAAAACGCCAGGGAGTGGAAGTGATGATTGCGTTGGATATATCCAATTCCATGCTGGCACAAGACGTACAGCCAAGCCGCTTGCAGAAGGCAAAACGGCTGGTGGCGCAGTTGGTAGATAAGATGCAGAATGACAAGGTCGGTATGATTGTTTTTGCAGGTGACGCATTTACCCAGTTGCCTATTACGAGTGATTATATTTCTGCCAAGATGTTTTTGGAGTCCATCGATCCTTCGCTGATTTCCAAGCAAGGTACGGCAATTGGAGCTGCAATAAATCTGGCTGCCCGGAGTTTTACACCTCAAGAAGGAGTGGGACGTACTGTTATTGTCATCACCGACGGTGAAAACCATGAAGGTGGTGCCGTAGAAGCTGCTAAGGCTGCTGCAGAGAAAGGTATCCAGGTCAATGTATTAGGGGTAGGTATGCCCGAGGGTGCCCCCATTCCAATAGAGGGTACTAATGATTATCGTCGTGACCGTGAAGGTAATGTAATCGTTACTCGCTTGAATGAGCAGATGTGTCAGGAAATTGCTCAGGCAGGAAATGGTATTTATGTGCGCGTAGACAATACCAATGGTGCACAGAAAGCGATTAGTCAGGAAATCAACAAGATGGCAAAGGCAGATGTGGAAACACAGGTGTACACGGAATTCAATGAACAGTTTCAGGCAGTGGCATGGATTATTCTGCTGTTGTTACTGACTGAGATGTTGATATTGGAGCGCAAGAATCCTCTGTTCCGCAACATTCATTTATTCTCTAATAAGAAATGATGCGTATGTTACAGAAAAAATATATTGGAATAGTTTTGCTGCTGTTAGTGGCAGCTTCAGCTTCTGCACAGAAGGCGGAACGCGATTATATCCGTAAGGGAAACCGTTTTTTTAAGGATAGCGTATATGTGGATGCAGAAGTGAACTATCGGAAGGCTTTGGAGGTAAACCCGAAGTCAACGGTTTCCATGTTCAACCTGGGAAATACATTGACCCAGCAGAACAAGCTGCAGGAAGCGATGGAGCAATATGTGGGAGCTACCAAGATAGAAAAGGACAAATCGAACTTAGCACAGATTTATCATAATATGGGAGTCATCTTTCATTCTCAGAAGGATTATGCAAAGGCGGTAGAAGCCTATAAGGAGTCGTTACGCAATAATCCGAAAGATGATGAAACGCGCTATAACCTTGCTTTGGCACAGAAACAATTGCAAGACCAGCAGCAGAACCAGGATCAGAATCAAGATCAGGATAAACAGGACCAACAGAAGGAGCAGGATAAACAGCAGGATCAGCAGAAAGACCAGCAACAGAATCAAGACCAGCAACAACAACCTTCTCAGCCGGAAAAGAAAGATAATGAGATGTCTAAGGAAAATGCCGAGCAGCTGTTAAACTCTGTCATGCAAGACGAGAAGGATGTGCAGGATAAAGTGAAAAAGCAGCAGGTACTTCAAGGAGGTCGTCTGGAAAAAGATTGGTAACAAACATAATAGGAATAATATATGAGAAAAATAGTTTTCTTATGGATAGCACTGATTGCAGTCAGTATGAATGCCTTTGCCGATGGCAAGGTATCGTTTACTGCGTCCGCTCCTGACGCTGTGGCGGTAGGAGACCAGTTCAGACTGTCGTATACGGTGACTACACAAAAGGTAAGGGACTTTCGTGCTCCTTCTATGAAGGGATTTGATGTGTTGATGGGGCCCAGCCGCTCGCAACAGAGTAGCGTGCAGATGATTAATGGGCAGACGACTTCAACCAGCAGTATTACATTCACTTATATTTTAATGGCGACTGCAGAAGGTGATTTTACTATTCCAGGAGCCACTATCACTGCTGATGGTAACCAAATGGTTTCGAATTCTGTACAAGTAAGGGTTCTTCCGGCAGATCAGGCTGCTAATGGAGCTTCTGGAAATGGTGGCAAACAGAGTGAGGGCACTGCCAGCCGCGCTTCTTCCGGGACATCTGTATCGAATAGTGATTTGTTTATTACAGCTACTGCCAGTAAGATGACGGTGTATGAACAAGAGGCTTTTCTGCTGACATACAAGATATATACCTTGGTGGACTTACGTATGTTTGATAATGTGAAATTGCCTGACTTCAAAGGATTCCATTCTCAGGAAGTAGAATTGCCTAATGACAGAAGATGGGGATTGGAGCATTATAAAGGTAGAAATTATCAGTCTACAATCTATCGTCAGTTTGTGTTGTTCCCGCAACAAGCCGGTAAGCTGACAATTGATGCAGCACGCTTTGATGCTTCCATTGCAAAGGCTACACAAGTTGCTGATCCGTTCGAGGCATTTTTCAATGGAGGAAGCAATTACGTAGAAGTTAAAAAGACAATTTTGACTCCGCAACTGACAATTGACGTAAAGCCCTTGCCGGCAGGTAAGCCAGCCGATTTTTCGGGAGGAGTGGGAGAGTTCAATATAACTTCTTCTATCAATAGTACAAATGTCAAGACCAATGATGCTGTTACTGTCAAACTTGTCATTTCTGGTACCGGTAATCTGAAATTGCTCTCTAATCCGGAAGTTAAATTCCCCGAGGATTTTGAAGTATATGATCCGAAGGTGGACAATAAATTCCGTCTGACAAATTCGGGCCTCTCCGGTAGCAAGGTCATTGAGTATCTGGCAATTCCTCGTAATGCTGGAACTTATAAGATTCCTGCCGTAAAGTTCAGTTATTTTGATATTAATTCCCGTTCGTATAAAACGTTGACTACGGAAGAGTATGAATTGCATGTGGAAAAGGGAGCAGGCAATGCTGCTCAGACTATTGCAAACTTTACAAGCAAGGAAGAACTGAAAGTATTGAACGAGGATATTCGTTTTATCAAGCAGAATAACGTAACTCTGTCTCCCAAAGGTGATTTCTTCTTCGGTTCGTTGACGTATTGGTTACTTTATTTGATACCGGGTATTGCATTCATTACATTCTTTATCATCTATCGTAAGCAAATAGCAGCCAATGCAAATGTAGCAAAGATGCGTACCAAGAAAGCCAATAAAGTGGCGGTGAAACGTATGAAGCAAGCTGGTAAATTATTGGCTGAGAATAAGA
>ERZ773103.4184-NODE-4184-length-10844-cov-3.921031_pt1 | contig 10844 bp, 9 predicted proteins | sample MGYA00511118_ERZ773103 | MGnify/ENA primary metagenome ERZ773103 (study PRJEB29015, sample SAMEA2737821) | human gut metagenome | biome: human gut; feature: human-associated habitat; material: faeces | place: China | collected 2012 ... | reverse complement strand
ACGAAGTGCGCTACCAGGCTGCGCCAATCACCGAATGCGGGGCGCATCTTACTGCTGGGATGCCTACCCGTCAATGCCTTATTTTCAAAAAATCGCTCAACCGGCGAGAAACTCAGCAGCCTGAGCAGCGAATCGCCGGTTGCTCAACGTTTTTAGCGGCAGTTGACCTCAAACGTTTTGCGATACTCGGATACCTTACATGTCACCGGCTCGCCGAGATAGGTCGCGCCCGCCGGGGTGAATGTAAACTCTCCCAGTAGCATCGTCAGCTCCCCCAGCTCCGGGCAGGATTGCTGATGACGCATAATATCCGGGCGGGTATCGTTATTCACCGCCCGGGCGATGTCGCTGTATGCCAGCTTGTCAGCAAAGGCATTAGCACAAAACTGCAGTTCGCTTTGCGCCATATGCGCGGCCTGCCCCTTCAGCTCGGCATGCTGTGCCAGCAGCAGCTGGCGAACCTCGCCGGCCCGGCTGTAGCCAATCGCCGTATAGCCGGCCTTATTGCTGAGGTTGACGCTGGCGCCAGCCGCAAGCAGCGCCTCGACATTGGCTTTATCATTCATTTTGACCGCCAGCATCAGCGGGCTGAGATCGTTGGCGGAAAGCTGGTCCAACTTTGCGCCGCGCTGCACCAGCGCCGCGATCACCGCAGGCGCCCCCTGACCCGCCGCCACCTGCAGCGCCGTGAGTCCTTCACGGTTCGGCTTATCCACTTCCACCCCGGAGGCCGACAGCGCCAGCACCAGATCGGGATCATCCCCCGCCGCCGCCAGCATCAGCGGTGTGGTGCCGGATTTATCCGCCAGGCTGGTGTCCGCCCCGGCGTTGGCCAACGTCGTGATGGTTTCCGCCGATCGCGCGTGATCGACAGCGAGGAAAAAGGCCGATTCCCCGGACGCGTTGACGGCCTTCACGTCCGCGCCGTGCTTGAGGAGCAGCGCCACGATCTCGTCGACGTTCTTCTTAAACGCGCCGGGCGCCAGTTGTAACGCCATGTCTTCGGTCATCAGCGCGCGATTGCCCGTCGCCAGCGATTTCGCCGCCGTTACGCCAACTATCTTGTCCAGCGTACTCTCCTCTTCGACAGGCGCATCGGGCTTTTTCATCGCCAGAATATGCTGATAGTCGTTTCTGACGTCCCCGCCGTCGGAGATGGCGGACATCAATGCCGTACTCTTGTCGATGGAGGTCTGATTCACCGACGCTCCCGCCTGGAGAAGATCGCCGATAATCGCGGTATCGCTGCCACGCGCCGCCGCCAGCATTAGCGCCGTGACGCCCTGGCGCGTCTGGAGGTTCGGCTTCGCCCGACGCTTAAGCAGCAATTCCACCACATCGCGACGATTTTCCGCAGCAGCGACCATCAGGCCGCTTAAGCCGGTTTTATCCTGACCATCCACATCAATGCCGTTATCCAGCATGGCTGCGATCGTCGCTGGCGCATCGTATTTACAGGCCAGCAGGAACTGGCTGGTCTCTTCCTCAGACTGGCAGCCCGCGAGCATCATCAGGCACAGTAAGACCAACCCCTTTATCACCTTCATCCTTTCTCTCCATGAAAAGTTCATGCACAGGGGAAGCGAGGAAACAGGGGTAATCAAAGAAGAAGAGGTCACCTGCCAGACACGTCCACTGTGCGAAAAAAATCCCTCGCGCGGCGTCAGCCGGCGAGGGATTAGCTTATCCTGGGCTCAGGAAAGGAAAACAGACCCGAGAATCTGAAAACTATCGGGCCTTACTTTTTCCACCGGCACCAGTTGTTGTTCTCATTGATCCCGCCATCCGGCGAGGTATAGCCGAGGCAGCCCATAATGGTGTCGTACAGCTCGACGTGACGGCGCGGCACCTTCATCGCAGCCTGCTGCTGCAGATGGGCAAACGCGGCGGCGTGATCGGGATTTTCCAGGTACTTATCCGACATCCACACCATCATCGGCACGCGGAACTGCTCCGGCGGCGCCATCTTGCGTGGCGTACCGTGCAGGTGTTCACGCTCGTTAATCGACTCCCCGTGGTCGGCGGCATAGAACACAATCGCTTTCTTATCCCGCAGCTGGTCGAGGACGCTGACGATAAAGTGATCGACATAGGTCACGCTATTGTCGTAGGAATTGATCAGTTCCGCTTTCGAGCACTTGTTGTCGACGCCGACGCACTCCGGTTTCCACTGGGCGAAGCTGCGCGGGTAGCGTTGGGTGTAGTTAAAGTGGGAGCCTTTGGTGTGGAGAATGATCAGATGCTTACCGGAGGCGTTGCCCTGCGCCATACCGCGCTTCATCTCATCCACCAGCAGCATATCGTCAACGCTCTTACCGCGGTTGCGCGGCTCGGCGCCAATCTGCTCGCGGTAGGCGATATTGTTGGCCATCGTGTTGCTGTAGAACCACATCTCGCTCTGCATGGCGTACAGATTGCCGCTGAAGCCCAGCTGATGCAGCACGGCAAAGACATTCTGCTCTTTGAGCGTCCGCTGGGGGTTATCTTCCGCCCCGCCCTCGCGCACAAACATGCAGCGTAACGACAGTTTGGTAGCGGTATCGCACGAGTAACCGCGGAAGGCGACGAGATTCTTCTCTTTCTCCAGCTCTGGCGTGGTATTGCGGCTATAGCCGAGGATGCCCATATGGTCCCAGCGGGTCGTTTCGCCAATGATAAACACCACGTAGGTATCATCCAGACCTTCCGGCGCGACGTAGGTGAACTTCTTCGCCGGGTTAATCAGCGATTTGTTGTCTGAGGATTCATCCACCTGCGCCCAGGCGTACAGTCCCAGCGCCGACAACCAGTTCGACGGCAGGTAAGAGTTGGCGATCACCCCGCCATAACTCGGCATATCCACTTCCGAATGGCGCTCCACATCATGCTGGCGCAGCTCTAGCAGGCGGATGGGTCCCCAGACAATTAGTCCGGCCAGCACCACGATCAGCACGTTTTTAACCCGCTGGCCCGGGGTGCGCAGCTGGCGCAGCAGCGTATGGCGGCAGCGGTTGCTCCAGATGAACAGCAACGGCGGCGCGCTCACCGCCACCAGCCAGAGGATCAGGTGCCAGCCGATGACCTCTTTCGACAGGTCGATATCGGTGGTCATCACCGAAGCGATAATCCCGTAGCCAATCACCACATTGAGGAACGTCATGTAGTAACTCGCCGCGGCGGAAAACAGGACAATCAGCGTCGCCAGAATGCGCCAGATACGGCGGCCGAACAGCGACAGAAGACGTAACAGGAAGAAGGTGACAAATACCGTGGCAACCAGTTCAACAACACCGGAAAGCCCTTTCCAGAAAGTGAACTCTTGAGCATAACCATCGAAACGCCGGAAAAAAACGGCGACGTTCATAAACCAGCCGATGTACAGCGCCAGCCAAAAACTAAGCTTCTGCTGCGTCATCGTTCTAATATATTTCATGCAAGCAAACCTGGAAAAAGAAGAATAAAACACCGCCTGACGCTGTGGCACGAGTCAGTAGGCTAATAGGGTGCGTTAGGGTTGGTTATCAGAAACCTCTACAAACCGCGATAAGTAGACCACAGGGAACGAGAAAAGTATCAGGAGGGAATGTGATCCAGCCAAACATTTACAAAACATTTGGCTGGATTGGCACTATTTGCTTAGGGAAATAACCAGGGGCACGTTTCACGCCGCAGGTTTCAGGCGTGCGCCTCGTTATATACCGTGCTTTTCGGCTGACGAATGGTGGTGGATAACGCCAGCGAGAGGATCAGCAGGGCGAAGATCACGCAGAAGGTCACGTAGAAACCGCCGAACAGCGAAGCGATGAGAGAGCCGCAGATGCTGCCGATACCGAAGCCCAGATAAATCACGCCATAGTTTTTCGCCAGATTGTTCAGACCAAAGAACTCACTCACCAGCGACGGGAAGACGGTAATGGTGCCGCCGAAGTTAAAGGCGACGCAGGCGATGGCGGCGAAGAAGGTCAAGGCATTCAGCGGGGCGAACAGCAGCGCGGCCATCCCCACCAGCGACACGACCTGACCGATGGTAATCACGCGAATGCGGGAGATTTTATCAGACAGGATACCTAACACCAGGCGACCGCTGAGGTTCGCAATCGAGATAACCGTTACCGCGTTGGCCGCCGTGGCGACATCCAGGTGGACCATTCCCTGGGCAATATCTTTCGCTACGCCAATTACGTACAGACCGCTCATGCAGGCCGTCAGGAACATCACCGCCAGCATCCAGTACTGCGGTTTACGCATCGATTCGGCGAGGGTGAAGTCGTTTTCCACGACGCCGTTGGCCGCGGTGGCTGCCGGGTGATTTGGCGCATCTTTCATCAGGGTCGCGCCAAAGACGATCATCACCAGCACGATAGCGCCCCAGATAACGAAGGTTTTTTCCAGGCCAACGGTGGCCAGCAGGTGGGAATCAATGAATTTGAACCCCAGGCTGCCGAGACCATAGGAGCCAATGGAGAAGGCGGAGATCAACCCTTTACGCTCCGGGAACCATTTCACGCAGTTCGACAGGGTCAGCAGGTAACCGGCGCCGTCCGCCAGCCCCACCAGCACGCCCGCGCTCAGCCACAGCATCATCAGGCTGCTGGAGTGCGCGGTCAGGAAGAAGCCCAGGCCGAGCAGGATCCCGGAGGCCATGGTGACGCGCTTCACGCCAAAGCGCTCCTGCAGCTTGCCGGCGACCGACGAAGAGAGCGCCAGCCCGAGGCTCAGCAGACCAAAGGAAAAAGCCACCTGACTGACCGGCTCGCCCAGTTTGTCAGACAGCGAACTGTTAAACAGGCTCCAGGTATAAACCGAACCGAGAGCGAATTGGGTGATGATGGTGCCGATCAGTGTCAGCCAGCGGGTCGATTGACGGTTTGCAGCGTTCATAGCAGTTGTCCTGATAAATTAACTGCCGCCACAATAGCGAAGGCCCCTCATCCAGTGGGGGAAAAAGGCATGAACTGCCATCAGCGGGGAATGAAATGCATTAATGTTGGAATGAATGGCATTGCATAACATTCATTCCGTAAATTACAGGCAAAAAGTTAGTGTGCGCTATCTCACAGAAATGCGCCATTGCTGAGATTTAACAATAACCACATCGTTTCAAATGCGTAACAATTCCCGATTAAAAATTGGCGCTGACCCCCATCAAATAGAGCGTATTTTCCCCTGACGGCAGGTTATCCGCCTGCGACAGCGTTGCCCATGCCGCCACGTGGGATCCCAACCGCATATCAGCGCCCAGGGTGACATCGCTCCAGCCTCCCTCCCTGGCACGGGACATCGGCGCCCAGACATCGCTGGCGAGCGACTGGTTATAGCTCACCTGCGCCCAGGGATGCACGCCCCACAGCGCCTGATAATCCATGCGCCAGCCGAGCGTGTTAACGTAGCCCGCCTCGCCTGCGCTTCTCACCGTCGGCGCGGTGACGTCGCTGCGCAGGCTGGCCACCGGCCCGGAGGTTACGCCGTTTGCCAGCGGATAATTCCAGCCAATGCTCAGGCCGCGGCCGCTGTCCGGCGGCGCCAGCCCCTGGTTTAACGCCAGCCCCCCGGGCGTCTCAGAGGACTTCATCCGCTCGGCGAGAATATCTTCATAACGTGGTTGGTGATCGCTATCCCATGTATAGCGTTCCGACGTATTACTTTTTGTATCGATAGCGATATATTCCTGTTGCCAGGCATTCGCTCCAGAGACACATGACACCCAGACGGATACGCTCGCCGGGATCAAGAACCCCCGGAGGCCATTGCATTTCTTTATTATCATTAATGCGACTCCAGAAAAGAGCCGAATCGGCAATATTGCTGTGTTTTTAGTGGGGATACGATTTCCCTGTATTAACTATTATCTTTATCTTTCAGCCGTCAAGGCGGGCGTCCACTTTTTTAGCGCAGAGGGAGAAACAGCTATGCAGCGTTGCGGATGGGTGAGTCAGGATCCGTTATACATCGAGTATCACGATACCGAATGGGGTGTGGCGCAAAAAGAGGGTCGCCAGCTGTTTGAAATGATCTGCCTTGAGGGCCAGCAGGCCGGTTTATCGTGGATTACGGTGTTAAAAAAACGGCAGAACTACCGCCAGGCTTTTCACCAGTTCGATCCGGTGCGCGTGGCGGCGATGGGTGATGACGATATCGAGCGACTCCTGCAGGATACCGGCATCATTCGCCATCGGGGAAAAATCCAGGCCATTATCGGCAACGCCCGCGCCTATCTGGCGATGGAAGAAAATGGCGAGTCGTTCACTGATTTTGTCTGGTCCTTCGTCGACAATGCGCCACAGGTGACCCGCGCTGCGACGCTGGCGGAAATTCCCACCACGACGCCGGCCTCCGATGCGCTGTCGAAGGCATTGAAAAAACGCGGCTTTAAGTTTGTCGGCTCGACAATCTGTTATTCCTTTATGCAGGCCTGTGGGCTGGTCAACGACCATGTCACCGGCTGCTTCTGTCACCCTGGAGGTCAGGATGATCCGCAAGTGGGACACTGAAGATACCGCGCCGCTGCTGGCGCTGTGGCTGGACAGCACAATTCATGCCCATCCTTTTATCAGCGAAAGCTACTGGCGCGACAGCGTCGCGGTAGTACGGGATGTCTATCTTCCCGCCGCCAGCACCTGGGTCTGGGAGCAGGATGGCGAGTTAAAAGGCTTTGTCAGCGTGCTGGACTCCCGTTTCGTCGGCGCGCTGTTTGTCGCGCCGGGCGCCACCCGCCAGGGTATTGGCCGGGCGCTGCTGGATGAAGTCAAACAGCACTACGCCTGGCTGAGCCTTGAGGTTTATCAGAAGAACGAATCGGCGGTGAGTTTCTACCATGCGCAGGGCTTCCGGATTGAAGACTGCGCATGGCAGGACGATACTCAGCACCCGACGTGGATTATGCGTTGGCCGGCGGATCAAATGCCGTAAGCGGCAGCGCCGGGCCGGTATATTTCTCCAGCCACGCCAGGGCGGTGTTCCCGGCACAGCCGTTGCCCAGCCGGGATGTCGGAATATCTTTGGTTAAGACGTTCACCGCCCCGTTTTTGCAGATGCCGACCTGCGGATCCAGGTCGGGCCACGCTCCTTCATGCAGGCAAATCACCCCCGGGCGGATCCCCTCCGTCACCACGGCGCCGGCCAGCACCTGACCGCGGGCGTTCCATACCCGCACCAAATCGCCATCGACAATCCCGCGCGCCTGCGCATCCTGCGGATGAATAGTCACCGGTTCGCGCCCGGCGACGGCATAGCGCTCGCGCAGCGCGGTGTGGTTCAGTTGACTGTGCAGACGGTGGGCCGGAGGGGCCGACAGCAGCTGCAGCTGCCCCGCCTCTGCGTTGCCATGCCACTCGCCGGGCTCCAGCCACATCGGATGCGGCGGACAGTCGGCGTAACCAAAAGCGGCGATGGTCGGCGAGTGGATCTCTATTTTACCGCTCGCCGTTTTCAGCGGGTTGGCCTGGGGATCGGCGCGGAAGGCGGCGAAACGCGCAAAACGGGCATTCTCCGGCTCCTCCGGCATCTCAATCAGCTGGTTAGCCTGCCAGAATTCGGCAAATGGCGGCAGCGTCACCTGCTGCTGGGCGCCGCGCCGGGCGGCCATCTGATAGAAAGTCTCCAGCCACTGCAAATCACTCTTCCCTTCGGTGAAGCGTTCGCGGCCACCCGCCTCCCAGCGTTCGCTGAGGTCGGCAAAGACCGCGAAATCGTCGCGCGCTTCATCTCGCGGGGCAACCACCTGCTTCATCGGCACCAGATGCTGGTTACTGTAGTCCCCGGTCATGGTCAGATCGTTGCGCTCAAACGAGGTGGTCGCCGGCAGGACGATATCGGCATGGCGCGCGGCGGCGGTCCAGAAGCATTCGGAAATGACGATAAGCTCCGGTTTCTGCCACGCCTGAATCAGTCGGTTGGTGTCCTGATGATGAGTAAAGTTGGCGCCGCCGGCCCACCAGATAAAGCGAATATCGGGAAAGCGCCGCGCCATGCCGTTGTGCTGATACTCCGCCCCCGGATTCTCCAGCGCCTCGACAATTCGTGCGACCGGGATCTTCTCCACCGCGTCCACGCCTCCGGCCACGCTCCCCTGCATCGAGCCCAGCACCGCCGCGCGGCGGGTCGGGTTGCCGCCGTTGGCAAAATGGTAGGAAAGACCAAACCCGCCACCGGGGGTGCCGATCTGTCCCAGCATGGCGGCCAGAGTGACCAGCATCCAGTGTTTCTGCTCGCCATACTGCTGACGCTGCATGCCCCAGCCGGCCATCAGCATAGTGGTATTTTCGTGGAAAAGTTGCGCCAGTTCGCGGATTTTATCTGCTTTAACGCCGCAGATCGCTGCTGCCCACTCAGCGGTTTTCGCTACGCCGTCGCTTTCGCCGGTCAGATAGCGGGCAAAAATATCGTAGCCGCTGGTGCAGCGGGTAAGAAACGCATCATCCTGCCAGTCATTTTCCACCAGCGTATGGGCGATCCCCAGCATCAGCGCGACGTCGGTGCCCATATGCGGCGCGATCCACTCCATCGAATCGCCAAAGAAATCGACGGTTTCCGATCGCATCGGATCGATGCAGATCAGCCGCTTACCGCTCTGGCGCAGCCGATCAAACCACGGGATCCCTTGCTCGTCGGAGGCATTCCAGGCAATTTTCAGCGTGTTCAGCGGGTTGGCGCTCCACAGCACCACCACTTCGCTGTGCTCGAGCACCAGCGGCCAACTGGTCTGCTGCTGATACACCTCATTGCCGCCAACGACGTAAGGCATGATCGCCTGCGCCGCGCCGGTGGAGTAATCGCCAAGATGGCCGGTATAGCCGCCCGCCAGGCTCATATAGCGCTGCAGCAGCGTCGCCGCCTTATGCAATACGCCGTTAGAGCGCCAGCCGTAGGAGCCGGCAAAAATGGAGGCCGGACCGTAGCTGTCGCGGATCCGCCGATGCTGGGCATCGATCAGATCCAGCGCCTGCTCCCAGCTCACCCGCACGAATTCATCCTGACCGCGGACCCCCTGGGGCTTGTCCGGTGAAGCAAGGAAGCCTTTACGCACCATTGGATAGCGCACGCGGGTTTTGCTGTGCACCTGATCGCGCACTGCCGTTTGCAGCGAGTTGGCAAACGGTGTCGCCAGCGCGCCGCGGGAAGAGAGGACGTTTTCCCCGTCCGTTTCCACCAGCATCGGTCCCCAGTGGGCGGCGGTTAAGATGGTTTTGGTTGCAGATGAGGTTGGCAAGGGCGGCTCCTGGTCAGCGAATGCAGGTGTCATGACGGCGTGATGGGCAACCGTTCAATGTTATTTACAAAAAGAGATGGTATCCGGGGAATTTTCTCCGTAATCGCGCGTCATAATCAACCGTCACGTTCGCTGTGACAAAGAATAAAAAGGATTAAGGATATTAAATGAAAAAACGCGTACTTATGATTGCGGCGCTGGTCAGCGGCACTCTGGCCATTTCTGGCTGCACCACCAACCCCTATACCGGTGAACGTGAAGCAGGCAAATCCGGTATTGGCGCAGGTATTGGCTCCTTAGTGGGCGCTGGCGTCGGCGCGCTCTCCTCTTCCAAACATGACCGCGGCAAAGGCGCGCTGATTGGCGCAGCGGCCGGCGCGGCGCTCGGCGGCGGCATTGGTTACTACATGGACGTGCAGGAAGCGAAGCTGCGCGACAAAATGCAGGGAACCGGGGTCAGCGTGACGCGAAATGGCGACAATATCGTGCTGAACATGCCGAATAACGTCACCTTCGACAGCAATAGCGCCAACCTGAAGCCGGCCGGCGCCAACACCCTGACCGGCGTGGCCATGGTGCTGAAAGAGTATGAGAAAACCGCCGTTAACGTGGTCGGCTACACCGACAGCACCGGCAGCAAGGATCTGAATATGCGTCTGTCGCAACAGCGTGCGGACAGCGTCGCCAGCGCGCTCATCACCCAGGGCGTGGCGGCCAATCGCATTCGCACCACCGGCATGGGCCCGGCGAACCCGATCGCCAGCAACAGCACGGCGGAAGGCAAAGCGCAGAACCGTCGCGTAGAAATTACCCTCAGCCCGCTGCAGTAAGCGCAACCTCATGTCGCCCGGCAGCCGCTCTGCCGGGCAAAATGCTTGATATCGCTATTTTTCGCGCTAAGGTGTTGGCAGATTTTCAGCAAAGGAAGCCACCATGGCGAAAGCGGCGCGTGCAACTATCAGCGATGTGGCGAAAGCCGCAAAGACCGGCAAAACCAGCATTTCACGTTATCTTAACGGCGAGAAGCATCTGCTTTCCGACGACCTGTTATCACGTATTGAAAAAGCCATTGCCGAACTCGACTACCGCCCCAGCCTGATGGCCCGCGGCCTCAAGCACGGCCGGACCCGCCTCATCGGCCTGATCATCGCCGATATCACCAATCCCTACTCGGTCAACGTCATGAGCGGCATTGAAGCAGCCTGCCGGGAAAAGGGCTTCACCCTGCTGGTGTGTAATACCAATAACGAGCTCGATCAGGAGCTGCACTACCTGGACCTGCTGCGCAGCTACCAGGTGGAAGGCATCGTGGTCAACGCAGTCGGTATGCGGGAGGATGGCCTGAACCGCCTGCAGCAGTCGGCCCTGCCGATGGTGCTGATTGACCGTAAAATCCCCGACTTCGCCTGCGATGTGGTCGGGCTTGATAACGCCCAGGCAGCACCGCCACCGAACATCTGGTGGAAAAAGGATTCGAGGCCATCCTGTTTCTCAGCGAACCGCTGGGCTCGGTGAATACCCGTCGCGAGCGCCTGAGCGCCTTTCGCGCCACGCTTGCCCGCCACCACGGCGTGGTGGCCGAAAACGCCGAGGTGCAGCTTAACGACGGCGCGATGCTGGACAACGTCCTGCGTCAGTTCCATGCCCGCCACCGCGG
>ERZ773103.4179-NODE-4179-length-10857-cov-13.922237_pt1 | contig 10857 bp, 10 predicted proteins | sample MGYA00511118_ERZ773103 | MGnify/ENA primary metagenome ERZ773103 (study PRJEB29015, sample SAMEA2737821) | human gut metagenome | biome: human gut; feature: human-associated habitat; material: faeces | place: China | collected 2012 ... | reverse complement strand
GAATCGTTAAGATCGGACCGCGTAAAGGCGATGCTGCAATGGAAGTACTGATCGAGTTAGTATAATTATATCTGACTTATATTTGTCCAAACGATAATGAGACTGCATATATATGGTGTCGGCCATGTATGTGCAGTTTTTATTTTATCTGAAATTAGCGTTTTTTTTGCTATTTATTGCCCTTGATTATTTGTGCCAGATAGCGTAAAATCGTAGAGTATATAAATGTTGAGTTAACCGAATCAAGTAAGTCCCCTGCGGAGGTTGCGAAGAGCAATAAGCAGTTTAGAAGAGGAATACAAATGACAGTCAGGAGAATAAGAAATTGAGTCAGAATACTACAAAGAAAAAATCAGGATTAGGTTATTGCATCAGATTATTTCTGCTGTTAGTAGAATTACTGGCTGTTACACTTTTCCTATGGGGGAATGATATCAATTCCATATCTGCCACTCCCCCTGAATTTAACTGGGAGAATTATAAGACTATTGCACATGCCTTAGGTGGTATTGGCGATAAGACATATTTAAATTCAAAAGAGAGTTTCCTGGCGAGTTATCAGATGGGATGCAGATTATTTGAAGTCGACCTTGTGAAGACTTCTGACAATGTCTGGGTATGTCGCCATAGCTGGAATCAATCATTGGATCAGTGGGAAGGCGATGGAAAGAATGTGTTGTCCTCAGAAGAGTTTATATCCAGACCTGTCTGTGGAAAATATACTCCGATGACATTTAAAGATTTGTTAATGTTGCTGAGTGATTATCCGGATGCGTTTGTGATGCTGGATTCTAAGCAGTATTCTGTCCGGAATTACCAGAAAACACTTGAAGATTATGCCGATTATATCGAATTAGCTCAGGAAGCAGGTGTTCCTGATGTGATGGGACAGGTCATACCGGAAATTTATAATCAGGCCATGTTCGCAGGAACTGCACTGCTATATAATTTTCCTGCTTATATTTATTCGTTATGGCAGGAATATTCCAAAGAAGATCTGACAGAGATTGCAGCATTTTGCAAAGAGAAAAATATTCAGGCAGCAACGGTTTATTATAAATACTGGTCAGAGGATGTCCAGGAGATTTTTGACAAAAAAGGAATAAAGCTATATATTTATACTGTAAATAATCTGAAGGAAGCGCAGGGCTATATGCAGAAAGGTGCGGCTGGTGTGTGTTCGGATTATCTGCAGGATACAGATTTTGAATAAAACAACTGTTTATTATTGTTTCGGAAATCCTGACGGTTTTCATCTACCGTATCGGCAAGATTGTTTCAAAAATCAACTTGTCGGTACAGCGAAATAATAACGGTGATCATATTATAAAGGAAATATAATACACAATGAAAATAAGAGTAATGACTGCTGTCTTGGCAGCGAAATTTGTAGGATATGTATGTAAGAAAATGGGAAGACAGGGTGTAACCTGGGCAGGAAAAGTGGCAATTAAGATTTGTCCGGATATCCTGGAGCAGCTTTCTTCGCAGGTGAGAAAGGCAATCTTTGCAACCTGCGGTACTAATGGAAAAACAACTACCAATAATATGCTTTGTGCGGCATTAGAGGCGGAGGGACAGAAGGTAATCTGTAACCATACAGGCTCCAATATGCTTAATGGTGTTGTGGCAGCTTTTGTATTGGCGGCGAAATGGAATGGAAAGATTGACGCAGATTATGCCTGCATTGAGGCTGATGAAGCGTCGACCAGACATATTTTTCCGAGAATCAAACCAGATTATATGCTTTTGACAAATCTTTTCCGAGATCAGCTTGACCGTTACGGTGAGATTGATATTACCATGAATATTCTGGAAGAAATGATGCGTAAAGTGCCGAAAATGCAGATCATTGTAAATGGTGATGATGCATTATCCGCATATCTTGCCATGGATTCAGGAAATTCATATGTAACTTATGGAATCAGCAAGCCTGTGATCAAATCTGCGGCAAACGAGATCAGAGAGGGACGTTTCTGTAAATGCTGCGGTGAGAAGCTGGAATACAGATTCTATCATTATAGCCAGCTTGGAGATTATTACTGCCCGAAATGTGGTTTTGCAAGACCGAAGCTGAATTTTGATGCAGAGGATGTAAAGGTTGGTGACCAGCTGAGCTTTAATGTAGAAGGAAAGCATATTGTGGCAAACTATAAGGGCTTCTACAATGTATATAATATACTGGCAGCATATGCCGGTGTGAGAACGGCGGGATTTGATGGAACACATTTTGAGGATATGCTTAGCAAGTTCAATCCGGAGAATGGCCGTATGGAACAGTTCCGCATCAAAGGTACCGGAGTGACATTAAATCTTGCCAAGAATCCGGCGGGATTTAACCAGAATATTTCTGCGGTGATGCAGGATCAGTCTCCAAAAGATATTATTATCGCAATCAATGATAATGCGCAGGATGGAACAGATATTTCCTGGCTCTGGGATGTAGACTTTGACCTCCTTGGCAATTCCACAGTAAAATCTATTACGGTAAGCGGAATCCGCTGTCAGGATATGCGTCTGCGTCTGAAATATGTAGATATTCCGTCTATTCTGGAGGGAGATGTAGAGAAAGCCATCCGGGACAGAGTAGAGGATGGTGTGGGTAATCTGTATGTACTTGTAAATTATACAGCATTGTTTAGTACCAGAAACATTCTGAAGAAACTGGAGGGCGAGAAATAATGAAAATCACGATTGGACATTTATATCCGGATCTTCTGAATCTTTACGGCGACAGGGGAAATATTCAGTGCCTGATGAAGCGATGCCTGTGGAGGGGAATAGAAGCAGAGACGATTCCATTTGAGCTGGATGATAAAATAGACTTCTCAAAGCTTGATATCGTACTTCTCGGCGGCGGCTCAGACAGAGAGCAGATGATCGTATGTGAGAAGCTCCAGGAGATTCAGCCGGACTTTAAGGCTTATGTGGAGGATAATGGAGTTGTTATTGCAATCTGCGGTGGTTATCAGCTGCTTGGAAAGTATTATAAAACAGAACAGGGGAATATAAAAGGCCTTGACCTGGTAGATCTTTATACAGAGCAGGGCGAAGGAAGACTGATCGAGAATATCGTGCTGCAAAGTGACTTGTTTGACATGCCAATTGTAGGATTTGAAAATCATGGTGGCAGAACCTGCATCAATGGCAACAAACCATTAGGAAAAGTGCTTTATGGAAAAGGCAACGATGGCCAGTCAGGATACGAAGGAGTAGTATATAAAAATGTGATTGGAACTTATCTGCACGGACCGTTACTCCCGAAGAATCCACAGCTTGCGGACTGGCTTATCAGACATGCGCTGGAAAGAAAGTATGGAAAAGAAGTAGAACTTGCACCATTGGATGACAGTCAGGAAAAAGAAGCAAATGACTATATATACCACAGATTTGTGAGAGGATAATTATGGCGAAATCATGTAATCAAAAAGGAAAAATCCTGTATCTGGAGAGAATGTTATCTGAAACTACCAGTGAGAAGCCGGTTTCCATGCAGGAAATTCTGACAAAGTTAGAAGAACGGGGAATACGCGCAGAGCGAAAGAGTATCTATGATGATCTGGAGACTTTACGTGATTTTGGAATGGAAATACACTATAGAAGAGGCCGCGAAGGCGGATATTTTACAGAAAATACGAAAAAAACAGAAGAAGATTCCTCAGCTATAACCAATGAAGGTGAAGAGACGAAACATCAGGAAGCAGTGTCAGAGACAGGAGAAATAACAGCAAAAGCGACAGTTCAGAAAGAGCAGACTCTGTCAGGACGTGTGCCGGCACCGGTACCTGATCAGAATGCCGAGAATAAGAAAGAGCTGAAGCTTATATGTCAGAACTCGGCAAAAAAGAAAATCCTGCGTACATTTGGTCCGGAAGTTGTCTGCAAGGAAAAAGGAGCAGATAGTTTTACTGTGACAGTCGAGGCAGTAGTCGACAAGGCATTATTTGGCTGGCTGGCTTCAATGGGCAGAAACGTACATATCCTGAAGCCTAAGAAGGTGGCCGTTGCTTATCGTGACTATCTCAAAAACATTGCGAGGGATTATAAGGGAATTGACAAATAAGCCGATAAATAAAGATAGAAAGGATCATGTTATGAAAAGAAGAGCAACTGCTATTCTGCTTGGAATAATGGTATCCTCCATGTTCCTGTCCGCATGTGAAAAGAATGATGCAAAAGAAGCAGCTAATGAAAGTGCCCAGGTAGAAGAAGAGGGTGTAGGTGAGGTAACAGAGGAAGGCGAGAAGGTAGAAGCAGAAAATAAACAGACCTCTGATGCTGATGACAGTAGCAAAACAGAGGGCAGCAAAGAATCAGGAGAAAAGAATTCAGATGCGTCTGAGAGTGAATCCACAGGTAAGGATTCTTCTGAGAATAATGCGAATCAGTCAGACGATTCTTCAGATGATGAGGTGACAGAAGCTCCGGCTGGAAAAATCGGAGTGCTCCTTTCAGAAGAAGATGAGAATGCAAAGATTGACAGTGAGGCAATGACTTCGCAGATTGCAGATGGTGGATATGAGGCTGATATTAAGAATGCAAACGGCGATTCAGCACTTCAGATTTCTCAGATACAGGAGTTCATTGATGAGCAGGTTTCAGCTCTTATTATTGATCCTGTAGATCCATATGGCCTGACAGATATCTTAAAAACTGCAAAGGAGCAGGAGATACCGGTTATTTCCTATGATACATTGATTCGCGATACTGCAGATATTAATTATTATGCTTCATATGATACCAGAGCAATCGGAAAAGATATTGCTGCTGAAATAGTCAAGAAGATGGATCTGGATAAGGCAAGGGAAGATAAGAAATCTTATACCATAGAATTTCTTATGGGATCTCCGGATGACAACAGTGCGCTGTTTTTGTGCAATGGAATCCAGGAAGGACTTCAGGAATATCTGGATGATGGAACTCTTGTATGTAAATCAGGAAATACATCATTTGATGACACTGCGATCATGAGATGGAGTGAGACATCTGCAAAGTCAAAGCTGGAATCGATAATAAAAGAGTTCTATATGGAAGAGAAAACACCAGATATTATCTGTACAGCGTATGATGGATTTGCATATGCAGCAGAGGAAGTACTAAGCGATAATGATCTGGAATCTGGAAGCGAAGAATGGCCGGTGATCACTGGCTATGGCAGTGAAATTCGGGCAGTAAAAGATATTGCAGCAGGTAAGATGTCGTCTACCATGTTTATGGATCGTGAAGAACTTGCGAAGGGCGGAGCTCAGATGGCAATTGATTATCTGACGGGTGAGAAAGTTGATGTAAAAGATTATTCACAGTATGATAATGGTATGAAAATTGTGGGAACATTTACCTGTGGAGCGCAGGTGATCGATAAAGATAACTATCAGATTCTGGTGGATAACGGAACTTATACAGAAGATGAAATTGTGCCTGATCCAACGCCGACACCAGAGGCAACGCCAACCCCTGAGGTAACTGATACACCAGAAGCAACATCAACCCCGGAAGATTCGTCGAAAGATGATTCGGAAGCGAAAACAACACCAACACCAGCTCCGAAGACTACACTGAAGCTGGCAAAAGATTAAAGAACAGATAAAACATCGAATCAGAAAGTGGCAAAAATATTACAGCTTACTCTGTGTACAGTAATACAAAAATTCATAGGGAAATATAAAAAGGGCAGGAGAGATAGAAGAAACTATCTTTTCTGCCCTAAAAAATGAAAATTACAGGAGAAAAATTATTCTCTGAATGTTAAAGAATCGTCAGACATAGAATCGATGATTGCAAGGGACTCCAGACGGATCCCCATATCACGAATCTGCTGGCCCCCATGCTGGAAGCCTTTCTCAATTACAATGCCGGCACCTTCAAGTGTAGCCCCTGATTTCTTAACGATATCGATCAGACCGAGAAGTGCACATCCATTGGCAAGAAAGTCATCAATCAGAAGAACATGATCTTCCGGACCAAGGAATTTCTTGGAAAGGATAACATCGTATACTTTCTTGTGAGTAAAAGATTCTACCTTAGTTGTGTACATTTCTCCATCCAGATTGACACTCTGTGCTTTCTTTGCGAAAATGACAGGTACATCAAAGTACTGAGCTGCGATACAGGCAATACCGATACCGGATGCTTCAATTGTAAGGATTTTGGTAATTGGACAGTCAGAGAAGCGGCGTTTGAACTCTTTGCCGATTTCATTGATGAGAGTGATATCCATCTGATGATTCAAGAAGCTGTCTACTTTTAAAATATTTCCCGGTTTTACAATTCCATCCTTAAGAATTCGGTCTTTTAAAAGTTTCATAGATTTCTCTCCTTTATATATGTAATTTTGCAGTTACTGAATATAACAAATATGCCGGAAGATAATAAAATCTGACGGCAATAGATATACAGTAACAGTTGCTATTTTGATAATTATAAATTATCATACGCTATAATTTGATTTCATGCAATTATTTTTGACAAAAAATCTAAAAATAATTATAATGAGTTCAAAATGGATGCACACAAAATATTTTAAACAATACAATTTAACCAAATCAAGTAAGTCCTCTGCTTCAATTGCGAAGAGCAATAAGCAGTGGGTGGGGACTTGCTTGTATCAGAAGGGGTACAAGCCCCTTCTGATAAACTGCGAAGCAGTTATTTGGTTATGGATTTGTAAGTCAAAAAAAATTATAAATATTCAAATACAGAAAGTGGAAAGATAATGAAAGAATATGAATTAATATGGGAAATTTTTAATAAATGTCCGCGCAATCAGATGCGGGATGTTTTTGTGGAAGAACTGGAACTGGATGATCCGGAAGAATACATTAAGAACAAATTTAAGGGTAAAGAGGTTTCTTACGAGAAAACCGTACTGGAAGATGGTACGATTATTTTTGATATCATAACTTCTCAAATAAAACAGCGCTGTTCCTTTACAGAAATTTGATAAATGTGGTATAATATTATTTACGTGTTACCTGGACACGGAGTTAACAGTAATATTTATGCTGTACAGACAGTAAATCAGATGGAGCTGTATCTTTGAATATATGATCCGTCTGATAGATAATCCGGTTATTGTTCGCATTCTGATACTGACAATGGAGTGAACAGTAACGTAATCAGATTATTCTGAGAAAGAAAGGAAACTATTATGGGTGAAGAACAGAAGACACATGTACATGTGCTTGAGGATGGTACAGTAGTTGAGCATTCTCATGGAGAGCATGTACATCACCATAGTCATGCGCATACAAAAGCAGTATTAAATCGTATGTCCAGGGCAATCGGGCACATGGAGTCTATCAAACGTATGATAGAAGAAGGACGAGACTGCAGTGAAGTTCTGATACAGCTTTCAGCAGTAAAATCTGCCATTAATAATACAGGCAAGATTATCCTGCAGGATCATATTGAGCATTGTATTGTAGATGCAGTGGAACATGGTGACAAAGATGCGATTAAGGAACTTGAGATTGCAATCGATAGATTTATGAAATAAATGGTCGCTTCAGTGTATGGATGAGAGTATCATTTTATTGAAAACTGTTAGCTGCTGTTCAGCCTGTTCTTAGTAATATGGTTGACGGGACAGTAGCATGCGAGCAGTAATCGAAAAATGACAGAATAAAAAGTAATATGCGTACTTACATGGTACGTAAATATAAAGGAGAATGTAACTATGGCAAAAGAATGTAGCAATACTTCATGTGACAAATCAAGTTGTGAGGGCTGTTCTTCCAAAGCAAACGGACCACAGAGCTTCCTTGCGGAAATGAATGCTCACTCAAATGTAAAACATGTGATCGGAGTAGTCAGTGGCAAAGGCGGCGTAGGTAAATCCTTCGTAACAGGTTCTCTGGCAAATATGATGGCAGCTCAGGGATACAAGGTAGGTATTCTGGATGCTGATATCACAGGCCCGTCTATCCCGAAAATGTATGGATTAAAAGGTGCAGCAATGGCAAATGATGAAGGCATTTATCCAATGATCACGAAGAACGGAATCAAGGTAATGTCCATCAACCTTCTGCTTCCTACAGAAGATACTCCTGTAATCTGGAGAGGTCCGGTTCTTGCAAATATGGTAAAACAGTTCTGGACAGATGTTATCTGGGGCGACGTAGACTATCTGTTTGTGGATATGCCTCCTGGAACAGGTGATGTTCCGCTTACAGCATTCCAGTCTCTGCCGATCGAAGGAATCGTGATCGTAACATCACCTCAGGATCTGGTTAAGATGATCGTTAAGAAAGCCTTTAATATGGCTGAGATGATGAAGATACCGGTACTTGGAATCGTAGAGAACTACAGCTATGTGAAATGTCCGGACTGCGGAAAAGAGATCAAAGTCTTCGGTGAGAGCCATATTGATGAGATCGCAGCAGAGCTGAAGGTTCCTGTACTTGGAAAAATGCCGATCGATATGGATTATGCAACCAAGGCAGACGGCGGATTCTTTGCAGCAATCGATAATCAGTATATTACTGATGCACTGGCTGTAATGCCGAAATAAGAAAAAGAAGTTCTCATTCAGTAAGAAACGCGATTATAAAAATTGTTGTTTCAGTACTGAGTGAGGACTTCTTTTATTATATGGAAGTAAACATTTCAATAAAGCGTTCAGCAGCCTGAGAGACAGTAAGACTGTCATGCTGGGCAAGTACAAGCTGACGTCCGGGAAGAGGCTCTTTTAACATGAGCGGTGTCAGCTGATCATTTTCTTTTAACATATAATCAGGAACGCAGGCAATTCCCAGTCCGATCCGTGCCAGATCCAGAAGCAGGTCATTACTGTTTAACTCTACTTCAGGAAGAAGCTTGAGATTATGGGCTGTGAATGCCTCTCGCAGATATTCACTGGTGGTACTTTTGGGGGAAAGCATCAGGATTGGATAGTTCAGAAGCTCCTGCAGTTCGGTCTGAACAGTGTGTACAGGAAAGTAATCCGTATTGGCAACGAATACATCGTGGAATTCTTTTAGTACACGTGTCTGAAAATGGCTGCCAAGTCTGGAATTAGGACAGTTGCATACAATCAGATCTGCCTGACCTTTCTCCAGAAGCTCTGCACAGCCGATGGAGGTACTGTTTGTGACTTTGATACGGACATCCGGGTAGGTTTGATGGAATTTCTGAAGATAATCAATGAGAAAATACCGGCAGATCGTATCGCTGGCAGCAATACGCAGCTGGCCTTTCAGCAGATTGTCTCCTGACAGGAGAGATTCTCCCTCGTCCAGAAGTTGGAGAGCCGGTTTTACATGCTGGAGCAGAAGTTCTCCTTCAGGAGTTAACAATACTTTCTTGGTACTGCGGATAAAAAGAGGATGATTTAGCTTCTTTTCCAGAGTTTTAATGGACTGGCTGACTGCTGACTGGGAGATAAAAAGCTGCCGGGAAGCCTCAGAAAAACTCAGGGTGATGGCAACATAGTAGAATACTTTGTATAATTCCAGATTAATATCCATAGAAATAAATCCTTTCATAAAATAATGCGGTGATATAAATTGTCTGCGGCAATGGACGTTAGAGCTTGTATGTCTCGGGATTTTGGCATATTCATTCCCAAACATCTTGTCGACAGTGGCGTGTGAACGGTGATTAATTAATTATATTAATAAAAAATATAAGATATATTAATTTTACTAATGATATTTCCTATGATACTATAAAGGAAGCAATAGTTCAAGCAGCAGACTCACAGAGTCGGGCTGCAAGATGCTTTAAAAGCATTTTTAAAACAATGCATACATAAGAAAGGAGTTTCTATGAGTAACGTAAGACGTGTCTATGTAGAAAAGAAACCGGCCTTCGCTGTACAGGCAAAGGAATTAAAACATGAGGTCAGCAGCTATCTGGGAATTAAATCCGTAACAGCAGTACGTGTGCTGATTCGCTATGATGTAGAAAATATTTCTGATGAAGTTTTTGATAAAGCATGCAAAACTGTTTTTGCAGAGCCACCTGTAGATGATTTACATCTGGAGAATTTTGAGGCAGCAGAAGGCTCCCGCATCTTCTCTGTAGAATTTTTACCGGGACAGTTTGACCAGAGAGCAGATTCTGCTGTTCAGTGTGTACAGTTCCTGGATGAGAATGCACAGCCTATCATTCGTTCCGCAACTACTTATGTAATTGAAGGAACTATCACAGATGAAGAATTTGATGCTATCAAGCATCACTGCATCAACCCTGTAGATTCCCGTGAGACAGGTCTGCAGAAACCGGAAACACTGGTAACTGTTTTCCCGGAACCCGAAGATGTTAAGATTTTTGACGGATTTAAGGAAATGCCGGAAGCAGAATTAAAGGAACTTTATGATTCTTTAAATCTTGCAATGACATTCAAGGATTTCCAGCATATCCAGCATTATTTCAAAGAAGAAGAGAAACGTGACCCGTCCATGACAGAAATCCGTGTACTTGATACATACTGGTCTGATCATTGCCGTCACACAACCTTCTCCACAGAACTGACAGATGTAAAATTTGACGAAGGTGATTATAAAGCACCGATCGTAGATACCTACAACAAATATCTTGCTGACAGAGAAGAACTTTACAAAGGCCGTAAGGACAAATTTGTCTGCCTGATGGACCTGGCTCTGATGGCTATGAAGAAACTGAAAGCAGAAGGAAAGCTTGCTGATCAGGAAGAATCTGATGAGATCAATGCCTGCAGTATTGTAGTTCCTGTAGACGTAGACGGTAAAGAAGAGGAATGGCTGATCAACTTCAAGAATGAGACACATAACCATCCTACTGAGATCGAGCCATTCGGTGGTGCAGCTACCTGCCTTGGCGGTGCAATCCGTGACCCGCTTTCAGGACGTACTTATGTATATCAGGCAATGCGTGTAA
>ERZ773103.4178-NODE-4178-length-10858-cov-4.196705_pt1 | contig 10858 bp, 10 predicted proteins | sample MGYA00511118_ERZ773103 | MGnify/ENA primary metagenome ERZ773103 (study PRJEB29015, sample SAMEA2737821) | human gut metagenome | biome: human gut; feature: human-associated habitat; material: faeces | place: China | collected 2012 ... | reverse complement strand
CGTGCTCCATTTATGTACCTCTTTTCTGTACTTTATTGGAAATTACTTCTTTATTATATACATTCTTGGGCAATGTGACAATGGCTAACACTTGAAAACACAGATTTTCTACACTACTGCATTATAAATACTGTCGTGTAAGAAGGTATACAGGCACTCCGGCTCCAGCAGCAAATTAGGAACGCGCAAGGCATACTCCACTGGACCATTTTTCCCAAGGCGTTTCATTACATAGCCAGGCATTCCCGTAGTCAGAACACGTCCTGCCTTAATTTTCTTTAAGGATCGACGTAGAAAGAAGAGCGCTGGAGCATAGCACTTTCGAATATGCTTCCACCGAAGAAGCTCACGGGCCTCCTTACAAATTGAAAGCGATTTTATATTGTCTCTATAGTTTTTCTGCTGAACACCAAGAATCTGCTTTCTCTTTTCAGAATGCAGGAAGGCATCATTTAATGCTGCCACCAAACTTTGAGAATGTGCAATACAGCCAGCAATGAGGGTATCCGATTCTGCATCTGCGGTACCAAGACACTCTGCCAGCGCCTCCATGGTATCCGCTTTGATGCGTCCCTGATAGCGCCAGAGAACGACCGCCAGGGTATCCAGTGCAAAGGAATTTTCCTGATCCATCCCTTCACAGGCCAATGTCAGCAGAAGATGCCGGACAACACGTTCCGGGTATGCCTGCGAATGATCAAGCTGTGTGAGAACATAATTGCAAAATGTCTGTGTCATAATAATTGCCTCCTGTACTTTCAGTATAGATTTGGGCGCAAGTACGCCGATTCTGGTTATCATTGTACCCTATCTGCGATTTGCCGCCGGGGATATTTCCTGAGGATTCTGAGAAAATACAGTTTCTTCGAGGATCAACGTGTTATGCGTGGCCCATTGATCCAAGTGCAGGTGCCCGCAACACCATATGGCTGCGGGATATTTACGGCGAATTCTCTGCAAATACCCTGCAATTGCAGCATCTCCTGCCGGCTCTAGCCGCAGGGACTGATAGGCTTCCAATGGCGGCACATGACTCACAATGTAATCGATTTGCTCATGCTGCGACAGTGCCGTCTCTGCACACTGATAATCGCGTGTAGACGGATTTTCCTGGGGCCACCAGCTCACCATCGGCACGCGGTTTCGTTTATCGGCAGATACCCCGCCGCCAAATGTAAACACCTTTTTGTGTGCTATTTCAAATACCTGTCCACGCATCAGATGACGTATATTGGAACGAATCCGATGTGTCATTCCGCCGCACCACTGCTCCTGCGGAAATTTCTCCAACAGCTGAAAATTTTCGTGATTTCCATCTACAAACAGCAGCTGTATCCCATATGCATTCAGTCGATCCAGCATTTCTTGCTCCTCCTGCGATCCATTCCATATGAAACCGAAATCTCCGCAAATAATCAAGGTGCTGGTTTGACGTGATGGAATACCTAAAATCCGCTGACTGAGAGAAGAGAAGTTGCCATGGGTATCACCCGTGAAATAAAGCATTTTAGCGCCTCCATAATATTGAATTTAAGAATTTGAAATGGTATACTGAAATTGGAATATACAGGACAGGAGATGTAATCATGGATACTTTGAGCATTGACAAGTTTATAGAATACTGCGAAATAACTTGTATAAAGGATCTAAACCACTTTGCAAAAATAACGGATCTTACATCGGAAGATGTCAAGAATCTCGCCGAGCATATCAGCAAGCAGAAAAAGACCTATTCTCGTAAGCGAATCGTTGCAATTGGCTTCCGCCTGGGGCTGACTGCATCGGACGTAAATTTCATTATGCGAGCCTGTGGTCGACCTATCCTATATGCTCGGAATCTGGTTGAGTTGACGCTTAGCTATTCACTGAATACGCATCACCGCTACAAAGCAATGTACAGGGAAAACACCGGGGCCGCAGTAAAGAACTGGTGGAAGCTCTACCAGAGTGCTGTCGAAATCTACAATAGTGACTCCCAAACAGCAGACTGCCTCACTAGCGGGGCAATCACACTGAACCGGCTCAAGCAGTTTGATCAAGAGAACCGCTCTGTGGCGGCTGACTCTATCTATCATCCTGTTACTGCGGATGCGAGCAGAATGACTTCCTTTGCCCAAAGGGCCGCAGTCGCAACCGATGATGCTGATTTTTTAGAAATCGTCAAAGAACTTGCTCCTAAGCTCCGCGAACAGAGAAGCAATGCGCGGCTTATTTTTGTAAGATACCTCTATTATTACATAGAAGGTATGATGCAGTATTATAGCTATCATACCGACCGGGCATCTATCCCAGCTGGGCTGTTTGACCATATCGGAAGCAAGGGCGAAAGCTTAATTCAGCTTGTGAAGAGGGATTACCAAAGCGGAGATTACAAGGAACTGCAAATTAGTATTTCGGGTGTTATAAAGCGAATGTACTGGTACTATTGGCCAATTGGAGAAGGCTTTGTTGCCGGTTATCCCGGAGGTATTCCAGAAGATACTTCTGAAGCTGGGGAGCGTCTGTTAAAGATTTTGGAGGAGGCAGCCGCCCGATTACCTGAGGATGACAGTGTTCGAGATACGGACTGTCTAACCGGAACTGAAATAAAATACTTGGGTAACGAGGTTGACTATTACACGGATGTACTGCGTGGAACATGCGATCTCACGCGGGAAAGGCTTCTGTTTTTCCTGACCTTCGTAAATAGCATACTGATTCGCGACAATATTCTTCCGGATTTTCAGGATGATATCGTATTGGATGAAAACCGTTTAAGCAGTATTTTGGAACGCTGCTATGGCGTTGTCCTGTCGAACGAAAAGGACAAGCTCGCCATGCGCATTCTTCAAATTCAGCATAAAAATCCAGGGCGAAATGATGATATTACTGAATTTGAAGACCCTTCCTTGAACGAGCTCACTCTGGGTGTGCTAGAGCGTGATGACTTGGCAGACGAAAAGCCGATGGGACGGACTACAACCAATACTTACGGCGGAAAATTGCAGAAGGATATTGTGGGGAAACCCGAAGATTAAACTCACCATCAGAAAGTTATTCCTTTTACAGTTACAACTCTACCCTAAAATGGTGATTCCACAGTGGATAAACCAGAAGGAAAATCATAATAATCATAATTTAAGCTCCGAAAATGCTTTTGTCATTTTCGGAGCTATTTTTATTTCGCTGATTTCATCTAAATTCCTATTCATTTATCCCCCATGCTCTCCGATATTCGTGAGATTATATATTTAGATCAAGAAAGCAGACCTAGGCCATATCGCATTATACAAGCATCGGCTAGTTCGGTGTGCTGTATTGGAATATGATTTCAAGATTTTATGGCGAGCCCGGTGCAAAAGTAACCGCTGCATCATGCGGTATTTATTCTGGGAACACATGCGCATTTCCGTAGATGAGATATGAAAAGTAAAAACAAAATAATTTGAAATTCTCACCGTTTATCCCCCGTCGCACACTGTACCTATTCCATAATATAAGTACATGCTGGAGGGAGTATTGGCTATTTAAGCTTCAGCAAAATGAAAGGAGAATCTAAAAATGCGTACGTGCAAACCCCTACATGTTAAGGGCATTCATTCCCCAATGGCACTCTGGTGCCGCGGCTTTCTCCATGGGAGAGTAATTCATACTGGAGGACTTGATCCCGAGACAAATACGATTTCCTCCAGCTATATTACAGGTCAGCTGAAGGGCTTTCAAAAAGCCTGTATCCTTCGCCGTGAAAAGGCCGAAACGAAGCTCACCAAGGCATGGACTGAGGCGGATCAGCTTCTGATCGAACATGCCGCTGTTGCCTCCGCGCTTGCCGACCTGAACGTTAGTCATAGTACTCAAACTGAGGGAAACGCCCAGGCTCGTGCAAATGAACGGCTGACAGCCGCCAGAGTCTTCCGACTGAAAGAACGCCAGAACATTTTGAAAAAGCTTTCGGATATCGCCAATGAGATTATGGCTGAAGTTGACAATGCGAGGGATCAAATGGAGGCGACTGCCGCGATGTTGCTCAATGCCTTCGCTTCCTATGGTCACGGGCTGCTGATGAAACCGGTTTACCCCCGCAGCCTTCCCCATATTGACTGTACGGATTACGCAAACGAGATCCTTACGAACCACGCAAACACCTGGAATGCTGTCGTTTCTATTTTGAAGGAGGTAAAAGAATGAAATTTTTCAAAAAGAAAAAGCAGAAAGACAACTATAAAGTTCTGTCCGGAAATTATGTCCACGCACAACTGCCCTCCCTGGGGTATGAGCTTGAAAACTACGTCCCTTCCGATTACCCGGGCAATGATCCCGATATCATAAGGGCAGCCTACAGCAGTGTCGGTGATGAGCTTCAATGCATTATTCAGAGCTCTGATGTCCACTCCTGCGGAACAGAGTGTGATAGCTATATTACAGCTCAGATGAAGCACATGTATGCCACTCACGAAGCCGTAATTGCCAATACCGAAAGCCAGATTGCACGGATTTTTGCAGCTCGTGAAACACGGAAAGCGGAATTAAAACGCAAAATCGACCCGCTTCAGGCTAAAATCGACAAGCTCAAGTCTGAGATAGGACCGCTCACGGGGCTGGAAGCTCAGTTCCGGATTCGCATCGGGCATTTTTCCATATCCGTTGGACTTCCCATTACCATCATTGCAATGATGGTCGACGCTGCTGTAAATTACAATTTTTTGCAGACAGTGCTGCTCTCAAATGCTGCTCTGCTCTTGATCACTGTTATCTGCATGTCAGTATGCTCTGATGCATGCATGTGGGGTCTGGCAACTTATCTTAATCACCGGGAACAGAACTTCACACATAAGCCTGTGTTCTGGGCTGTTTGTTCCGGCCTTATGAGTGCATTTCTTCTCTCTGTGGTTGCTTCGTTTATGATCCGTTATGGTTCGATGGATGCTTCATACGGTACTATCAACGCATCAGGTGAGTTCGTCGCCAAGGAATCCTACAGCTTGGCAGAATATGGTGTAACCATGATTACCGCCTTCGTTACTACAGCCACTGGAATCATGAGCTTTGCGTTCTCCCTGGACAAGAACGCTTTCCGCATTGCCATCCGGGAACGCAAAAAGAAAGAATTGGAGGGCTGCCTCGCCACACTGGCACCCCTTCAGAACGAGCTCTCTCTAATCGAGCATGCGCCTGATCTTTGCGAATGGGACGCTCAAAAAAGGACCGCTGCCGAGCACCAACTTGAGGCGTTAAGTATTGGGCTAAAATTTCATTGCAGAAAGTTAATGGCTGAACAAGTTAAGGACGCCGATTTTAGTGAACGTATGGCCGCAAGTGGAGAAAAGCTTTTGTCCGAAAGTGCTCACGTTGTCTGCACCCCAACTAGTGATTCCACCAATTCCGCTTGCACAAACATCAGCTTGGATAAGGTTTCCTGAAAGGAGAAATTCACATGAGAAAAATTATCAACACGATCACCATTATCGCCCTTGTTGCTGCGATGGCGCTGAACCTTGTCGGCTGCGGCAGTTCCAACGGGGAATCGCCCGTCAACATTTCTTATATTGTCGGAATCGCTGATGACGAAACCTGTTTTAATGAAGGGATCGATGAATTGGCCAGTCTCCCTGCGCTTCCTGGCAGCACTTATGCGTTTATCTCTCTTGAGGGCAACCCCACTACCATCAGTGCCGGAAGCATCCCCGACCTGTCTGACCGCGGCTACACCGATACAATGATGCAGCGTGTAAATGCTGGCATCATGACTGACATTACATCTCAACTCGATTTTTCCCCCACTTCCAGTGAAATCGATATCGCTGCATCCATCGAGCTCGCAGTTCAGGGTCTGAATGCCAATGCAGCGGATGGGCGGCAAAATATACTTGTTCTCTACTGCAGCGGCAAAAGCACGGCTGGTATCATCAACATGAATGAAACTCCAGTGTATCGCATGGATATCGACTCCTCTGCCTCGGCTGTTGCCGAGGAAATGAACGTGGATATGTCGGGAATCGACGTTATCTGGTATTGCTGCGGCAGCTTCGGTGCTAATCAGCCTAAGCTCTCTCCTAATGAAAAAGCCCAGTTGAAGACATTCTACCAGCAGTTGTTCACCACGTTGGGTGCAAAATCGGTTTGTTTAAAAGATGACCTCCCCAGCAGTCAGTGCTACCATTTTCCCAATACCCCGGTTTCGAGTATAGAGGTCGAAGAAACCAGCTCCGGGCTTAAAGAGCTTTCGGCAGCGGAATCTGAAACTTCTGAAGAGGAATCGGAAATGGTGGAAGAGCTTGCGTCTCCCTTTGAAACGCCAATCGTCATACCCGAGGAAAAAATTCACTTCAAGCCTGACAGTGCGGATTTTCTGGATCAAGAGGCTGCCAAGTCGGCCGTTCAGCCGATCGCTGACCTGATGGCTTTATATCCCGAACAGGCGATTCTGGTCTATGGAAGTTGTGCGAGTGCAAGTGACAAGTCTACGGAAACCGGCCTCGCGCTTGCAAAAAAACGAGCGGAAGCCGTCGCGTCCCTCCTAGTCGAACTTGGGGTGGAAACCGAGCGAATCACGGTCATTACACTTGACTATGACAATGACCCGTACTTTGAATTCGGCCGTGGTACTGGTGAGGAGGGTGCCGTAAATCGTAAGGTTGTCGTGTTGGACGCTAATAGCGAACTTGGCCAGCAGATCCTCGCACATGCGGAATAGGAGGTATCGCGTTGAGATCTAATAATTACAGCTCTATAAATCCAGAGAACGGGAATGTTACTTGGGATGGCCCCCTCTCCATTGAAAAAGGAAACCATTCCCATATGCCCCCCCGTACTGAAGCATACTTGGACGATGATGAAAAAGGCCATGTTAATGGTTCGTCCTTGGGAGGTAAAAATACTGTCGGAAACGTGGTGGCTCAAAATTGTGAGGTGAACCATGGGAGCTATCACGACATGGAAGTGGGCGAAAGAACGGCACTTCAGAACGGAGTCCGCATTGACTCTATCAAAACCGCCATCGTAAACGGTCGGCCTGGAGACAGACCCGAGGCATTTATGGTCAGTGACCGTGTGACCTATGCGGATGGCCATACTGAGTCCATCCACCACTCCTTTTCAAATTTTTCCAATGCAGAGCAGCAGGCATGGAGTACCCGAGCGCTGGATCTGCCTGGAATTTATGATGCGCCAAATCCGGGAAATCCGCAAGACGTTATTGGCTCTGCAGAATACGCCGAATTGATGGAATCCACGGATACCCAGCTTCCGGGTTTGGATGCCGTCTATGAACCTGCGGATTTCAGCGGCATTCCTAGCGCTGCTCCTGCCTCTGACACCATTGCCGAAACATCTGAGGCAGATCTCGACGTGGACGATAGTATCTCCAACGATCACTGCGATGTGGACAGCAGCCCTGCGAGTGAGGAGGTGTGAATTATGATTTTTGACCTTCCTGCTGCCATCATGCAGCGGGTTCAAACACCAACGTGGCCTGTAGGCGTTGGTAGCATCCCTGCCATCACCCCGGATGGCAGGGCAGTGGGTTTGCCTGTGTTAAGGGGCGTGAATTGCCTAACCCTTGGGGTCGTCGGTACCGGAAAAACCGCCTCGTTCACATTACCGGCGGCAGGACTTCTTCTGGCCTCTGACCCGAACATGAAAGGAGTGTTTTTCGAGGTCAAGCACTCTTTCATTGATTGCTTCCTAGGAGCAGAAGATAAGGTGATTACACACGATCCTTCGGTAGTTTCCCCAGCCAATCTGTTTATTCCAAATATCATAAAAGAAATTCGCCAATCTCCAGATCATGAAGCTGAAATGCGTGATTTAGCAGGCGCCTTATTTGCTGAACTGCTTAATGGCTCCAATCAGAATCGTGCTTGGGTTCAAGCCGCCCAAAATGCGTTCATTGGCATCCTCCGGACCATCATTGATGTTTACCCTAGGGAGAATACGGGCAACAGAACGCTAGTAAATGGGCTGCGCCATATGTCGACAATCGAGTTTCTTGCATACCTTGCAAAACATCCTCGGAACCACTCCATGTTACGCAGAGACTGGGGGTACGATCCAAAGTGCAGTGAAGCCTACAAGCCGACCAGAAGAGCTTCCGATATTCAGTTTTTCTTGAATCAGGTGCTGCAAATGTTTTCTGGTAGTTTTGAAATGGACGGCAACAATACTTTACACGATTGGCTCTGTGGGAGGTATGGCAGAAATCTGTTTTTCCTATACGACCTTGCCACCGCTGAAATCACGAGACCATTTTTCCTCTATTACTTGAAAAAAATAAAGGATTATAAGCTATCCAATTCTGGCAGTGTCACGCCTCCCATTCTCATGGTCCTGGATGAAATCGACAAAATGTCAGATGGCGGCAAGGCCGCTGACTTCGGACTGTTCCAGGCCGCCAACCTTGGCAGGGAATATGGGTTACAAATTCTGCTAACATCACAAAGTATTGAAAACTTATACGCCCTAGCGCCTGAATATAACACCCATATTACGAACGGCGGGTTGGCCGGCTTCCCATATCTGCTGAGCTTCCGGGCTGGCGACCCGATGACGGTTTCCACATTGCAGACACTTTACGGCTCTGATTACAGAGAACATCTTGTTCTACCGGCATCTCGTTATGCAGACCCTGTAATCAAGTATGAGAAAGAACCCATCATCACTGACGCGGAATTTGCGTCTCTTCGCACGGGTGACTGCATTGTGAAAATCATGTCCCATCGGCCTCAGAGGGTTCATATTAACCCCAGCCAGCCTTAAAGGAGGTCCTCATGGATTATCTTCAGTACATCCACACAGTCAATCAAAATTGTCTGCTTCCCTATAGATTTCTTGTCAGCGGTGCTGACTCCTTCGTTCGCCAAACAATTGGTCAGAATGTTGTGGCTTCTGCCTATAATAGCGGCAAAACACTTTTTATCATGGACAGTACACAAAACGGTGAGTTCACTTCCTTGGGCGCATACCGGGTCGTGGATATTTTGAGCGGCGAAGTCGATATCTCCAGTGGACTGCTTGAAGTGTCCACCCTCAAGAATATCAGTCGTCTGAGAAGTCTGCTCACAGACCTGGGCTTTGATAACACCAAGGCATTGAAGGTGGTTCACTACTTGTCCCTTATAAAGGAAACTGAACGGCGTCTCGGCAACAGCGGTGGTCTCACGATTGAAACCCTTGAGTCCTATGGCGGAACCGCCCTTGTAAAATGGAAATTGCGTCAGGTTGTTGAGAGTGGCAAACTGACAAACGAAAGCTACGAGTACCTGTTGTCCCGCTATGCCGAGGTCAGCGCCGCTGCAGCGGACTTTGAAATGGTCCTTGTGCTGCTGGCGCCGTTCATGAATGGGAGCTGTCCACCTGGCAGAATGGCAGTTCATATGCCCGTTGGAACGTTCGAAATGGACAAGCCTATGCAAAAAATTATGTCCAAAGTGGTGATGTCTTATATAAAAGAAAAACCGACCGACTGTGCCATTCTGATTCTTGATGCCGGAAAAGGTGACCGCGGCTGCATCATTGATTTGCTGAAAACCGTGCCTCCCGAGACCGATGTCCATCTGTTTAGCACCGATGTCTTCCCTCTTCCTGAGGAGGATCTTAGTGTTCTAATGAACACGTTCCCAACACGTATCTATTCCCGACATGAGTCAATGAGCTCTTGTGCAAAAATTGAGTCCTGCTGTGGGCAGATCGAGGTGGTAAAGCGCTCCTATACAACGACTATGGATAAGCGCCTCAGGGGTAGCGCCTTTGATATGCTTTTGGGTACAAATCGTACGGAAGCAGAAATTCGGAACGCTCCAGTTCAGGAAGCAAGGTATCGCAAAGAAATCATTAATGCGATGAGTAGAGGTACCGCAATCATCGACTGCGGAGGCATGCAGACGCTTTTCCAATTTTGACATTGACATTGAGGAGGGACTACAAATGATCCGATTACCTGGCATCTTAAAATTGGCAACGATACTGGCATTTGACTTTCTGGGTGGATACGCGCTCTTTAATGATCTCGCCATTGCCTCCGCTGTGACTGCCGTGATCGCTCTATACGCCGCCTTTGGTGGGTATATCGCACTTTTGCAGGACGGTGCTATACATGCCAATAAACTGCCTGCCTATGAACGTGACTGCCTTTTTAACGCAAAAAAGCAGCTCACTGAGGATGTTAAGCGTGTAAGCTCTGTTAATATTTCCCGGGTAAAATTTTATCTGGTCTCAGGCGATAATGATTTGCAAGGTACGGCATATGGCGCTCATTGTGTCTCGGTCTCTCAGGGAACGCTGGACAACGTTGACGCAATGACCCTGAATGCTGTTGTTGCACACGAGCTATCCCACGCACTCAACCTTGATCCCGAATTCCACCGTGCAGTTCTGGCAACTATATTCCTTATCTGTGTCGCAATCAGCATTATGTCGACTGCGATTGCGCTAGTAGTCTTTCTAATCTTCATCTTATGTAGTGCTTTTAGGTCCTGGATCGGAGTAATTTTTTATAAGGGGACAAGGAAAACTGTGGGAAGCATATTCAAGCTGCTCCAAAAGACGATCGTTATAGTCTACCAAACGGTTATGAGCTGTATCAGCCGTGCTGCTGAATATCGCTGTGACCTGTATGCGGCAAACCTAAACCCGTCCTACGGAATCCAACTCGCGAATTTCCTATCTCATGCGGCGCCCAACGTTCAGCGTCAGTATACTCTTACAGAGGCCCTATACCGCTCTCATCCTCCAACATCCAAGCGAATTGCTCGCCTGGAAAAATATTGCGGGCGCTGAAGAAAATTGCAAAGAAGGATTGTCTCGATGTGCAGAAATGTATATAATAAAAATAAAGAAGTAATTTCCAATAAAGTACAGAAAAGAGGTACATAAATGGAGCACG
>ERZ773103.4176-NODE-4176-length-10860-cov-23.146599_pt1 | contig 10860 bp, 12 predicted proteins | sample MGYA00511118_ERZ773103 | MGnify/ENA primary metagenome ERZ773103 (study PRJEB29015, sample SAMEA2737821) | human gut metagenome | biome: human gut; feature: human-associated habitat; material: faeces | place: China | collected 2012 ... | reverse complement strand
ACCATGCTTGAGAACAATGCTATGAATGCCGTTTTTTTCACAGCAACTTTTACAGGATAAGACACCTTCATATCATTCCAAAAGTGATTGTATAATTTATATATTGAGAGAATCTGATTATTGAAGATAGAGAATAGAAAAGGAAAGTAAGAAGACGCTTGGTTAGCAAAGGTACAGTTCGGCAAACGCAAAATAGTGAAAAGCCATCCTTTCATGGCTATGAATCCGACCGATGCCTTTTGCCGGTAGTAAGAGTCGGGATTCGTCAGATAATTTTTCTTCTCCCAATCACAGGGGTTGGGAATAAAGCCGGTTTTGACTTTCGGTGGCGGACTGTCACCCCAAGCGTTTTTTATTATAGCAATTACGTTTTTCATAATCTTATCCGTTTTTTCTGCGTAAAAATAGCCAAATCCTACGCATGGTTTCTTATGAATGCTGATAAGTTTTACGGATTTCTATTCATTCATGACCAATTATCCGACAATTATCCAACACACATGGATTCCATTATTGAAAATCAACATTTCGGACTGACCCCATTTTCGCCACCGGACTTGAATGCCTATCTGCAACTTTTACAAGACCCACAGTATGAGGAACTGTGGGCAGAATTGCTCGGCGGTTTTGCACAGGGCGGTGGAGAACTTATGAACCCGGACAGCACCCGCATCCCGACAGGCACCCTGCAATGGCCGCTGCCTGTCGCGGGTACGATTACTTCTCAATTTGGTCACCGCGTGGACCCCATCACCGGCGAGGTAAGCTCCCACACCGGCACCGACATTGCCTGTGCCGAGGGTACGCCGATTCTTGCTGCGGCAGACGGCATCGTAACCGTTGCCAATGGTCTTGACAGTTGGGGCGGCAGCTACGGCTACTACATCCAAATCGACCACGGCGGCGGGCTGGAAACACTGTACGCCCACTGTTCGTCCATCTGCGTCACCACCGGTCAGCAGGTGCAGGCCGGGCAGGTCATCGGCTATGTGGGTCACACCGGGCGGGCGACGGGCAGTCACTTGCATCTTGAAACGCGAGCCAACGGAACCCGTGTGGATTCGATGCAGTTTTTCTCTTAAATTTTTACAGAAACTGTTTAACTACGTCGGTTGTGACTGTTTTTTAATTGGTCTGAAAAAATAATGAAGTCAGCCTTGTTAATCTGTGAAATACACGCTATAATCAACATAATCAGACCAATATATATATAGTAAAACATTTGAGTAGGAGTTCCATGAATAATGAACAAAACGACCGATGAGTTACTGAAGATTCTGATATCCAAGGGAGACATGCAAAAGTACATTGAAGAAAACAGCAACGAATTCTTGAAATTTTCGCTTTGTCAGTATTTGAACCAGCTTTTAACTGAACATGGTCTGAAAAAAGGAAAGATCATCGCAGACGCTCTCATCGAACGTAGCTACGGGTATCAAATTTTCTCTGGTCGGAAAGATATGCCATCGAGGGATGTCTTGATTTCATTCGCACTCGCCATGAAGCTTTCCCTTGATGAATTGCAATCGCTTCTCCGAATTGCCCACATGGCCATGCTATATCCGCGCGTGAAAAGAGACAGCATTATCCTTCATTCTATCGCCAAACATGAGTCCGTGATTCAGTGCAATACCGCATTGGAGTCGTTTGGCGAACCAATTTTAGGAGCTTGACCGATGACCGAAGAATTGCAATACTTAGATGTGAACTGCTCCCATGTCCGTTCCTTGACCTCTTTCTCATTCCGCGGCCACTGGTAACGACCATTATCCAGAACTTTATAAAGAAGCACAAATCCATCCGGTTCCCAGAGCAGTGCCTTTAAGCGGTCACACTTCTTACCGCAGAACAGAAACAGCCCACTTTCATATGGATCCATTTTGAAATTTTGCATGACATACGGAACCAGACTGCGGATTCCTTTTCGCATATCTGTATACCCGGTAACGATATACACATTTTTGGCCTGACGAATATCCCCCAGCATTAGGCGAGTCCCTTAATGATTTCCAGAATATACGCAGCAGGCAAACAGCACGGCAAGGAGATTGACACCTCGCCTTTCCTGATATGAATCTCCTGCGGCAGAGCAGTATCTGGATGAGGAGCGGAAACAATTGGTGGAGCTATTTTTACAGGAACAATAGTCTGCTGCTCCATGACTTGATCCGCTACCTCATCTCGCAGAAGAGCCTGCCAACGCATGAACGTGGAATACTTGATTCCGTTTTCAGAACACCACTGTTGCTTATTCTTCCCGCTGCTTGCACATTCCTTGATGAGATTCAAGTAATGCTGTTTCTTTAAGCTACGATACTCGCCTGCCATATTCTCACTCCATTCTTTGAGACTTCTAATAAATCTCATGCGGCAATCTAAGACTTCTTAAACTTCTAGGACCTCTTAGATTTCTGAGATTTCTTAGAATCTATTATCTCACAACGGAGTGTTCACTTGTATCCGGGGGATTATTGACCGCTTACAGAAGACCGGCTTCATAGTAATCGCCCGTGGGGGATGCTTTTTGCTGTGTGTCCCTCGGCAAATTGCACAAAGAAACGTTCTGGTTTTTTCTGCGATGCCGGAACGGGAAACAGTATGCCTCGCTACGAAACAACAGCGGGGCTTTTTTCGTGTACAATACAACCAGAAAGAGCGATGCGGTACAGCGTGACCGCACAAGGAAAGGAGCGCTTTGCGTGAAACGTCTTCTCATCCGCGCTGACGATCTGGGTTATTCCCAGGGCGTCAACTGCGGCATTGCCGCCACGGTGGCGGCCGGGCTGGTGCGGTCAGTGGGGGTCATGACAAACATGCCGGATGCCGTCCATGGCCTGGGCCTGCTGGCAGGGCACCCGGTCTGTCTGGGGCAGCACACCAACATCTGCGTGGGGCGGCCCCTCACCAATCCCGCTCGCATCCCCAGCCTCTGCACACCGGAAGGAGAATTCAAACCCAGCCGCGCTTACCGGGATGCCGCCAAGGCCGGGAAGGATTTCGTGGTGCTGGAGGAGGTCGTAGAGGAAATCGAGGCCCAGTACCGGCAGTTCAAGGCCCTGACTGGGAAGGACCCCGGCTACTTTGAGGGCCACGCCGTGGCCAGTCCCAACTTTTTCAAAGGGCTGGAGATGGTGGCAGCCCGCCACAACCTGCCCTACTTTGCTATGGGCTGCCCGGGTCAGGCAGTGACCTTCCGCAACACCAAGGTCTACGCTTACATGCCAAAAGATTTCGCCGCCTACGAAGCCGACCCCTTCACCGGGGTGCAGGACGCGGTGGCCAATGCCCACAAGGACGGCTGCGACCTGATGGTGTTCCATCCCGGTTATCTGGACGCCTATCTGCTGGACCATTCCACCATGACCACCGCCCGGGTACGGGAAGTCGACATGCTCTGCCGCCCCCAGGTCCGCGCTTGGTTGGAAGAGCAGCCCGTGCAGCTGGTCACCTACGACGACCTCACCTGAATCCCAAGGAGGAATCCTTTATGCAGAACCAACATCATCCCTTCCCGGAGGATTTCCTCTGGGGTGCCTCCACCAGCGCGTTTCAGGTGGAAGGCGGCTTCGGCGAGGGGGGCAAAGGCCCCGCCACCACCGACCTGGGGGCCAACCGCCCCGGCATTGCGGACAACAGGGTGGCCGCCGACCACTACCACCACTGGAAAGAGGACGTGAATCTGATGGCCGAACTGGGCCTGAAAGTCTACCGTATGGGCTTCTCCTGGAGCCGCATCATGCCGGACAATTCCGGCATTCCCAACCCCGAGGGGCTGGCCTTTTACGACCGGCTCATCGATTATCTGCTGGAGAAGGGCATCCAGCCCTTTGTGACCCTTTACCACTTTGAGTGCCCCCAGGCGGCGGTGGACGCCTTCGGTGGCTGGCGCAGCCGCCAGATGGTGGATGCCTACCTGCAATACGCCGAGGTGTGTTTCACCCACTTCAAGGGCCGTGTCAAAATGTGGGCTACTGTCAACGAGCAGCTCATCGCCACGGCGGCGGGGATGCTCAACGGCAACCACGAGTCGGACCCTCAGAAGAATCTGCAGAATGTCTACCAGATGAGCTACAACGTCTCGCTGGCCGAACACAAAGCCATTTCGCTGTTACGGAAAATTGACCCCGAGGCCAAGATCGGCCCGGTCTGTGCGATTCAGGTGGTCTACCCCCAGTCCAGCCGCAGCGAGGATGTGCTGGCCGCCGCCAACGCCGAGGAACTCATGGAGTTCTATCTGCTGGATATGAGCGTTTACGGTACCTATCCGCCCTATGTGGCCTCCTATTTAAAGAGCCACGGGCTCTACCCCCATACCGAGCCGGAGGATGTTGCAGCACTGCAGGCGTCAAAACCTGATTTCATCGGGATCAACTACTATTTCAGCCTCTGCGTCAAGGCCAAGACGGGGCCCATCAACTACGACCAGCCGCCCTTCTGGGTGTCGGACGCCTTCGACATCTGTGAGAATCCCTATCTCGAAAAAACCGAATGGATGGACAAGGGCATCGACCCGGCGGGCCTGCATATCGGGATGCGCAAGGTGTACAACCGCTACCGCCTGCCGATGATCGTCACCGAAAACGGTATGGCTTACAGCGAAGCCCCCGGCCCCGACGGCCAGATCCACGATGTCTACCGCATCGACTATCTGCGCCGGCATATCGAGCAACTGGAGATCATGCTGGACGAGGGATTGCCGGTATTCGGCTACTGCCCCTGGAGCTTTGTGGACGTGGTATCCAGCCACCAGGGCTTTGCCAAGCGTTACGGCCTGGTATACGTGAACCGCACCGACACCGATGTGATGGACTGTGCCCGCATCAAGAAGGACAGTTTCAGCTGGTATCAACAGGTCATACGGCAAAACGGCCTGTGGGAATCATAAAGAGGAGGAAAAACAATGGCAAACAACAAAGAAATCGCCCACCAGATCCTGACGGCTGTGGGCGGTGCGTCCAATCTGAAGGACGCCACCCACTGCATGACCCGTCTACGGCTCTACCTGAAGGACGACTCCATCCCTAAGGATGAGGAAGTCAAGGCTATCGGCGGTGTGCTGGGCGTGGTGCGCGGCGGCCAGCAATACCAGGTCATCATCGGCACCAATGTGCCCAAGGTCTACGAGGAACTGTGCAAGCTGGCGAACCTCACTGCCAATGCGCCGGTGGAGGACGCCAAAGCCGCGGCGGAAGACGCCGCGGTGGCCAAGCCCAAACTGACCCCCAAACAGGTGGGCAAGAACATCATGGGCTACATGGCGGGCTGCATGACCCCACTGATTCCCGTGTTGCTGGCGGGCGCGCTGTTCCGCTGCATCAACTCCCTGTGCGGGCCGGAACTGCTGGAACTGTATCCGGCGGAAAGCGACCTGTACATCCTGTTTGACTTCCTGTATGACGCCGCCTTCTACTTCATGCCCATTCTGGCAGGTTTCAACGCCGCCAAGCAGCTGGGCATCACCCCCATGCTGGGCGGTTTCATCGGCTGTATTCTCATGGTACCGGATTTTGCGGCTTATGCTACGTCCGGGGAACCATTCACAGTGTTTGGTATCCCCTGCACCGTTACCAACTATGCCCAGACAGTGCTGCCCATCATGCTGTCGGTTTTCTTCTTCAGCGTGGTGTATAAGCTCATCAAAAAGATCATGCCTGATGTGCTGACCACCGTATTCACTCCTTTCCTCAGTATGCTGATCTCCATTCCGTTTATCCTCTGCCTGCTGGCACCTCTGGGCACTATTGTGGGCAATGCCATCAGCAACGGTCTGGCCTGGTTCGGTACCACCACTGGCTTCTTCGGTGTAGCGGTCATTGCAGCTTTGTGGGAATTCCTGGTTCTCAGCGGCATGCACCTGGCCCTGATGATGCCCATGATGGCCTCCTTCTTCGAGACTGGTATTCAGAGCGGTCCCATGGTCAGCGGCAGCTTTGCTACTTGGGCCTGCTTTGGTGTGGCGCTGGGTGCTGCGCTGCGTCTGCGCAATAAAGAGGAAAAGAGCACCGCTTTTGCCTCCTTCACCGCCGGCATCCTGGGCGGTATCACCGAGCCCACCCTCTACGGCATCTGCTTCCGGTACAGCCGCTGCTTCATCACCTCCGCCATCGGCGCCTTTGTGGGCGGTGCTTATGCGGGCATCACCAATGTGTGCGCCTACGCCATCACCAGCTCCAACTTCCTGGCGCTGCTCAGCTTCAGTGGCGGCACCACCGCCAACCTGATCAACGGCATCATCGCCTGTGCCATCTCTCTGGTGGTGGGTGTTGTGGCTACCTATTTCTTTGGCTTCTCCAAGAAAGATCTGGAAAAAGTCTGATTGACCTTTTGGATTTCGCAACAAAAAAGGACCGATACCTGGAGGTATCGGTCTTTTTTCTATTGCAGGAAATGTCTGTTTTATGGTACAGTAATAAAAAGGGAGGTTATGCCGATGAATGACGCAAAAACAATGGGTTCTTTGGAAGAAAAGCTCATGAGTTATGTGAGCACCACTCCCCAGCAGGACGCCAACTACGACATTGCTCTGGCCATGCTGACCCATTACGGCAAGCTGAAAAATCTGTCCCTGGCCGAGATCGCCGACCTGTGCTATGTATCCAAGGCATCCATTTCCCGTTTTTGCCGGTTTATGGGGTTTGACGGCTTCCGTGAACTGCACGACTGCTTACTGCAGGATTTTTCTATCAGAACGGATTATTCCCGGACCTTTTACGACAAACTGTGTGCCGACCCGCAGGCAGCCCTGCAGGATTACAGCGAGGAAGTGATCCGCAACATCCGGGTCACCACTGCCCCCGAAAACACCGAGCGCCTGGCCGAGATGGCCGTGGCTCTTGCTAACAGCGGCAGAATCGCCTTCTTCTCCCACCATTTTCTGTGGGATATCGGGCGGCATCTGCAAAGCAAGATGATCCGGATGGACCGCTATGTGGAGCTATATCTGGACTACACCCAGCAGCTGGCTTGTGCCCGCAGCCTGCAGAAAAACGACCTGGCCATCGTCTGCACAGTGGGGGGAAGCTACCCCATGCGTTACCCTACCATCTGGAACGGGCTGATAGCTGCTGGGTGCCCCATTCTGGTCATCACCCAGAATACATCCAGCTCCTACTGGAATTATGCCCGGTTTGTGCTGGGGTGCGGGGTGTCCAACCGCAACGATGTGGGCAAGTACGGGGCGTTGATGGCGGTGGATATGTTGACCCTGCAATATCTGCGTCAGTATGGAAAAGAATATCTCTGAATAAACTTTTTGTAAGCAGGTGCCGCGACGGGCACCTGCTCTTTTTTTGACAAATCCTACAAATTTGAGACCGGTTTTTTGACACGCTGCCCCTTTCTGAAACTGCTTTTCCTAACAGGGAACCAACCCTTCGGTATGTTGTTGTATACTGAAATCAAAAGGTAAACATCTGCTGATTGGGAAGGAGCTGCCTGTTATGCATATTGCCGTTGTTTCTCTGGGAGCCTTTGGCCACGTGAACCCTACTCTGGAACTGGTAACCGAACTGGTGCGCCGGGGTGTGCGGGTGACCTATTTCTGTACCGAGGGGTTCCGCACCATTGTGGAGCCCACGGGTGCCCAGTTCGTGGCGGTGCCTTCCTGGATGGAAGCACATGCCGGTGAATCCGGGGAGGACAAGTCAGATGTGGCTGCCACTGTGCCGTTTCTGTTCCTGCATGAAGCGGAGGCCTATCTGGAACCGGTGCTGGCGGTGCTGAAAGAGGACCGCCCCGACGCCATCGTCCACGATTTTGCGGGCATTGCCGGTACCCTGGCCGCCGATGTGCTGGGAGTGCCCAACGTTATGCTCTACACCAGCTACCCGGCCAACGGGGAGTACTCGGTGGCGGCCGGGTTCGAGACGGTGTCCCCCGACCATCCCCTGCGGGTGGCCGCCGACGAACTGGCCGATCGCTTTGTGGTACAGTACGGCTGCCGCAAGATGACCGTGAAGGAAATTTTTGACGGTCGGGGAGATCTGAACCTGGTCATGATGCAGAAGCGGCTGGTGCCCCACAACGAAAGTTTCGACGACAGCTTTGTCTTTACCGGGGTGCAGATCGGCAAGCGCACGGCCTTCGGTAGCTGGAAAGCCCCCGCTGATGGCAAACCCCTGCTGTACTCCTCTTTGGGCACCGCTTTCAACAACTGGCCGGAATACTACCCCATCCTCTTTGATGCTGTACGGGACCTGGATATTCATGTCTTTGCGGCGCTGGGCTCCATTGATCCGGCCAGCTTGCAGGATGTACCCGCCAATGTGGAGCTGGGCCAGATGGTGCCCCAGCTGGACATCCTGTCTCAGGCGTCGGTCTTTATCACCCATGCGGGCATGGGGGGCACCGGAGAATCCATTTACTACGGCGTGCCCATGATCGCCATTCCCCAGATGGACGAGCAGGCCGTCACGGCGGGGCAAATCGAAAAACTGGGTCTGGGCATCGCCTTCCACGGCAAGAACAGCGTTACCTCCCAAGGCTTGAAAATGGCCATCGAGACTATCCTGCAGAATGATTCCTACCGCGAGACTTTGCAGGAATTCAGCGCCGATATGCGCAGCCTGGGTGGGGCAAAGGCTTCGGCCGATGCCCTGGTCCGGTTTCTCAACTGATAAAGGAGCTTCTTAATAAGCGTATTTCCCAAGGATTTTCTGTGGAGCGCTTCCACCGCCGCCACCAAGGCCGGGGAGGCAGAGAAGAGCAAGACGGCAGCGGCTACCTCTGCTACCAATGCCAAAGCCAGTGAGGAAGCATCCAAGAACTGGGCGGAGGAAGCTAAAAAGGCGGCAAACACCGACACGACCGTCTCCATCAAAGGGGCCCCCGCCGATGCTGCGGCGACCCGGGCGCTGATCAAGGAGATGCTCGCTGCCCAGCGGGAAGAGGACTACAAGAGAGTCAGGTACTGGGCCAGCAACGACCCCACCAGCCCGGCAAGCTTTATCGGCGGCACATGGGAGCGCGTCGAAGGTGAGTTTATCATGGGCGCTTCCAGTGCCTACCCTGTGGGCACCACCGGCGGCAGCGCCACCCACACCCAGACTACTGCCGAAATGCCGAGCCATAGCCATAGTGGCAGTACCGGCAGCGCTGGTTCCCACAGCCACAGTGCATCCACCGACAGCGCAGGCTGGCATAGCCACAGTGGCACGACCGATTGGGCGGGTTCGCATACGCATGATGCAACTATCAAAAGTAACGGTAGCTCCACAGGTGGAAACAGCGGTTTGGTTAGTTCGTCCATGGCTTACGGTGACAGCTACTATAAGGCTACTATAACAACCAAATCCGCCGGTTCCCACAGCCACAGCTTCAGCACGAACGGCACGGGAAGCCACGCCCATACCGTGAGCATCGGGGACGCTGGCGCTCACACTCATACCGTGAGCATTGGCAGCACCGGCAGCGGGCAGGCAATGGACATCCTGAACCCTTACTATGCCCTGTACATCTGGGTGCGGGTGGATGATGCCGCATGAAAGGAGCACACATGAAAATTATTGACGAGACTGGCATTGTACTGACCACTGAGCCGGATCTGGAAGCTGGCTATCTGGTGGAAGATGTGGAAGTTGTTCACCATGATGCCGTAGAGGGCACAGCTCCGCAGTGGCACAGAGAGACCGCAAAGCTGCCGGACGGCTCTCCCGCCATCTACTACCGGGATGGTAAAGAGATTGGCCGGGACATGGTAAAGGTTATCGATGTGCCCGGCGTTGACCCTCAGCCCGCCTGGGATGAAGAAGTGCCGCTGATGCGGTACATCCGCTACACCGCCGAAGAGCTGGCCGCGCAGGAAGAAGCGCGCAAAAAGGCCGAAGCCCGGGAGAAGCTGCCGGACACGGTGGCGGCACTGCAAAAAGAAAACGAGATGTTGAAACAGTGCTTGCTTGAAATGAGCGAGATTGTTTATGCATAAAATCACACAAGCATTAGAAAGGTTGGTACGTATGATGGCGATGTTGTGGGCACAGGAAATCATGTCTGCTGAGACTATGGAGGAGGCAAAGGCTCTGTATGAGCGCTGCCCCCGCCTGCTGAAGGAGAAGGTCAAGGCAATTCTCATCAAGAGCGGCTTTGAGGAAATCACGCAGTAAGGACGCTGAGGGCAAGGCAGATCAGTAGCTGGAAGAGAACGTGAAAATCGGGGCCTGACCCCGTGAAAGGACGTGATACATATGGCGATCAAACAGTATAGCCTGAAGAAGGACGGCGCAGCGCAGCTCTCCCCCGCGTTCCGCGTGCGGGAGTTCCGCTGCCGCGACGGCACCGACACCATCCTCATTGACGAGGGCCTTGTGGTGCTGCTGCAGTGCATCCGGGAGCACTTCGGCAAGCCGGTGACCATCACCAGCGGCTACCGCACTGCCAGTCACAACGCAAAGGTGGGCGGCTCCAGATCTAGCCAGCACCTGCTGGGCCGCGCCGCGGACATTCAGGTGCTGGACACCGATCCGCTGGCTGTGGCCGCCTACGCCGAAAGCCTGATGCCCGGCTGGGGCGGCGTGGGCCGCTACCCGGTCAAGGCAGGCCGGGCAAAGGGCTGGGTGCATGTAGACACCCGCCCGAACAAAAGCCGGTGGGCGTTGTGAGGGGGTGACGTTTTGAAAGATTATTTCTGCATGGCCGTGGGTGCGCTGGGCGCTGCGTTTGCAAGCCTGTTTGGCGGGTGGGACGCAGCGCTGCAGACGCTCATCATCTTTATGGCCATCGACTACATCACCGGGCTGATCGTGGCAGGAGTGTTCCATGCAAGCCCCAAGACCAAAAGCGGTACGCTGGAAAGCCGCGCAGGCTGGAAGGGCCTGTGCCGAAAGGGCGAAACGCTGCTGATCGTGCTGGTGGCCTGCAGGCTGG
>ERZ773103.4169-NODE-4169-length-10883-cov-8.801256_pt1 | contig 10883 bp, 9 predicted proteins | sample MGYA00511118_ERZ773103 | MGnify/ENA primary metagenome ERZ773103 (study PRJEB29015, sample SAMEA2737821) | human gut metagenome | biome: human gut; feature: human-associated habitat; material: faeces | place: China | collected 2012 ... | reverse complement strand
AACTCAACGTTACTAATCCTTTCAAACAAAAGTGCATTGTTGGCTATAAACCGTCTCATTTCTACGAATGCCCGCATAATACCTATGCTTACATTGATTGCTACCTCACTATGTAATACACTGGCTAGCATTGATATTCCCTGCTCTGTAAATACATACGGTAGCGTACGTCTGCCACCTCGTCCATCCTTTTTTCCTGACTCTTGTATTTTTGAGGTGCCAGATTGGCACTTCAAAGATTCTGCTTCTTCTGTTGTAAGCTGAAAACAAAAATCTTCTGGAAATCGTTTTATGTTTCAGGATCACTTCTTCCCGTTCTCTGGCTGCCTTGTCTACTTCCAGAAGGTGCTTTCCAATAGTATCCTGCAGAAGCATCACCTGATACAGAGAATTTTTATGATTCTTCAGATAATCTCTGCGCAAGAATCCATATTTGCCAAGTTGCTCCATCTGCTCACCGGATTTATAAGTGAGATTCGGAATCAGGTATCCATTTACATTTGTATACGTCATAACAGTGGACATTCGCAATCCGCTTCGCTGCTTGCTCATGAACGCAGTCACTTCGTAGCCTGCATTCATATTATTAGCACTCTCCATTTCTTATCATTTTTTGACCACAAATTTACGACATTTACGACAGATCTGACTGTTTTTTAACGCTATTATATAACTTCAGATTTTTCTTCCGAATCAGTACGGTGAATCTGTCGAATAATACATCTGATCGATACCGGGACGGTAATAAGGCAGGCTACCGCACCAGATAGCATGACTGCAACATCCTGGAATAGGAACTGGGAATTAAGAATGATCTCCAGGGTATATTGCTGTGTCTGAATGTATGAAAATAATAAAATAGTTCCTCCAAGATAAGCAAACAGCAGCGTATTTACAGTTGTACCGATAATTTCTTTCCCAACCTGATAGCCGGAAGCTGTAAGCTCTTTCGCTGTCAGACTGTTTTTATGAGTCCAGACTTCATATACAGAAGATGTTACAGATAATGCTGTATCGATAACAGCCCCAAGAGTACTGAAAACAGTTACAAATATTCCTACATGAAGCATGTTAATATGAAGATCCGTACTGTAATAATACATAAAATCGTCTTCCGAAATCTGCAGTTCATTTAACCCGTAACTTCCTGATCTCCATGTGATAATATAAATCGGAATAAACAAAAGTAACATTACCAGCAGTGTAGCCAGAAAAGCCGCCCGCGTCTTTGGATTATTTCCGTTCTGATAAAACAGAGAAATATAACAGACACCTGCACCTGCCACCAATATCAGGAGCAGTACAGGAAAACCGGCAGACATCAGCATAATTGAAAAAAACAAAATTACAATATTCCCCGCCAGTGTCATAATTGACATGGCTCCACGCTCTCCGCCAATCAAGATCACCAGAAAAATTAAAATCAATGCAAGAAAAATGATCATTCTCCGACACCCCTTTTCCGTGATGGTATTTTCATAATCGCTGAAGCAATAAAAACAGATACCGGTATTGCCAGTACAATTCCAATACTTTCTATCAGAAAACGACAGATATCATATGGAATGTGGTATCTCACGATCGTTATAAAGCTTATATCATTATTCATCTTAAGTATGAACATGGGAATCATGCCGCTTGCCAGAACAAACAGCAGTACATTTATCATGGTTCCCATAATATCATATCCGATTTCACGACCGGAATGTATCAGTCTTTTCAGAGAAACCGATGGATTTTTCCGCACGATCTCTCCTACTGCTGCGCTGATCGTCACCGTCACATCCATAATTGCACCAAGTCCTGTCAGCATAATATCTGCCCAGAATATATCTGCTGAATTGCCTGTACTTCCAAGGTATTCCAGATTGGAATAATCCAGATCTCCGTACATATAAATAGAAAATTCAAACAATGCCATGATCAGAAACAGAACACACAGTGTTGAAAGAACTGAGGAAAATGTTTTTCTATGAATTCCATTTAAGCAGATCAATGTAGTCAGTGAAAAAAGAACTGCGATGACATTACAGATATTTAAAATATTTTTCCCTTCTGTAAAAGCCTGAAATCCATACGCAAATATGACTGTATTCAGTATCAGTGATATGATCGTGTAAAATCCCTGCTTTCCTGTAATGCAGATCAGAAGAAAAAATAATCCTCCTGCCAGTAATGCCAGATACCCATCCCTTTTTACAGAACGTATCGTTTTTCCGGGGCTTTCCTTTGAACCGCTTAAAAGAACGGTGTCTCCTTTATGATATTTCTTAGTCTGAATCTGAGAAGATGTATATTCATTAGAGACCGTTATTTTTTCCCCTTTATGCGAACCGTTTAATATCCGTGCTGTAATCTTCTGAGTATAGTAATATTCTTTTGAGCCTCTGGTTCCTTCTCTGCTCAGAGTCTGTTTTTCTGTTACGGAACATATTTTTGCCAGCGGTGTATGATAAAATCGGGAATTACAGCAGGTAAACAGAACAAAAATAATATATATGCCGGCTAAAAGATATTTTTTGTGAAATACGCAGGATTTCATTAACTTCATTCCCCCTGTAGAAATATTGCAATCGTAAACGCACTGACCTATTGCTTTTTATCGAAGTAACATTGTACGCTTTTTGAAAGTATCGGTCAATATAAGGTATACAAAAAAACAGCAGCAGAACCGTTTTCACAGTTCTGCTGCTGCCCCATAATTATTTTAACAAATACCTGACTCCAAAAAAGCCATTATTTACAAAGCGCAGAAAATGCATCTGCAACAAACTGAACCTTGGTTCCGATGATAACCTGTACAGAAGTTTTTCCAGGTTTGATCACGCCTGCAACACCTGCAGATTTGATCACTTTATCATTTACAGCTGTAATATCCTTAACCTCAAGTCTCAGTCTTGTGATGCAGTTATCAATGCTTGTGATGTTCTCTTTTCCGCCACAGCCTTCAAGGATTTTTGCGGCAATAGCAGTATAATCATCATTTGCAAGCTCGATATTCTTCTCTGCCTCAAGATCGTCATCGTCTTCTCTTCCCGGAGTCTTCAGATCAAATTTCTTGATGGCAAAAAGGAATACAACATAGAATACAATGAATGCTGCAATTCCAAGAGGAATGATGAGCCATGTCTTCTGTGCTGCCGGAAGTGAGGATGAGAAAAGTAAATCCATCGCACCGGCGGAGAAGCTGAAGCCTGCACGGAAGCCAAGAGCAACTGTGATCATGGTGAAGATACCGTAAAGTAATGCATAGATCACATAGAGGCCAGGAGCAAGGAACATAAATCCAAACTCGAACGGCTCAGTTACACCACAGATAAATGCACAGATCGCTGCAGATGCAACAAGACCGATGGCAACTTTTTTCTTTGCAGGTTTCGCACATTTAACCATTGCAAGTGCTGCACCAGGAATACCAAACATCATACATGGGAAGAATCCGGACATGTACATTCCAAGGCTCCAGGATACATCTGCAGAGGTTTCACCTGCCCAGAAGTGCTGAAGATCACCAAGTCCGATGGTGTCAAACCAGAATACATTGTTCAGTGCGTGATGTAATCCGGTAGGGATCAACAGACGGTTCAGGAATGCATAGATACCTGCACCAACAACATCCATACCTGCAACTGCTTTTCCTAATGCTACAAGTGCACTGAAAAGTAATGGCCATACAAACAGTAATACAACAGATACGATAATGGAAACCACTCCTGCGATGATCGCTACGCAACGCTTGCCACTGAAGAATGACAGCCAGTCAGGAAGCTTGGTGCTCTTGAATTTGTTATAGCATGTAGATCCGATGATACCGGCAAGGATTCCGATAAAAGGATTCGCAATTTTGTCAAATGCAAGAGTTTTTGTTGCACTGTCAGCGATTGATGGAATGATGGTTGTAACAAATCCTGTAGAAAGAAGTGTTGTGAGCATCAGCCAGGATGCAAGTGCAGCAATTCCGCCGGTTCCGTCATTCTTTTCTGACATACCGACACCAACACCGATAGCAAAAAGGATTGCCATGTTGTCGATCAGAGCTCCGCCTGCCTTAACCAGAAACAGACCGATCAGATTGGCTGCGCCATGAATGTCTCCACCCTGCATGGTTGCCGGACATAACCAGTATCCGATACCCATAAGGATACCACAGATCGGCAGTACTGCCACTGGAAGCATTAACGCTTTTCCCAGTTTTTGAAGAAATTTCATATATTTCCCCTCCCTTAAAATAAATATATTTGACCGGATCACTCCGGTTATAACACCCCGAAAATTACTACTATCTCCGGGCTGTTATAAGCCTGTCAGCTGCATGAAGATGATCATGAAAGCTTGAGGACGGCTTCATCCGCCGAAACATCCCCCTCCTTCTGGAGGCTTATCTTTCCGTAATCATCTGTGTTGCAGATCAGAACCGGGATAATTGTATTTAAACCGGCTTTCTCGATTTTGTCCAGATCAGCCTCTATCAGAAGATCACCCTTTTTAACCTTGTCACCTGCTGCAACGTGGGCTTTAAAGGGTTCACCCTTAAGTGTGACTGTATCCAGTCCGATATGTATCAGTATTTCCGCTCCCTGAGTGCTTGTCAGCGTAACAGCATGAAGAGTATCAAATACCATTGCTACCTCACCGTCTGCCGGAGCATATATCCTGCCCTCTGCCGGGATCACGGCAAAACCGTCACCCAGTACCTTATCTGCAAAGACCGGGTCCGGAACCTCCGCAAGGGGAACCACTCTTCCCTTGCAGGGTGCATAAATTACATTTCCTTTATCTTTTCCTTTGAAAAATTTCAACATAATATCTCCCTCCCGTTATTTCCCCACTGTTTCCTGTATTGATATACCCGATGTTGTTTTATAAATATATCTATATATTTTTTATCAATAGTGGATTTATATTATATATTTCGCATAGTTTTTATATTTAGTTTTTTGAGCATGTGTATATATTAACCATTATTTTTGGTTTTGTCCACATTTTTATTGTCATTTTTCAAAAAAAATAAACTTTCGCACATTAATGCGGTATCTTATATAAGAATATTCTGTATATTTCAGCTGTTCTTTTTCACTCATCTCGTCTGCCCGCGTATCCTGTTCATTCATCACTTTCATATTTCAATATGTTTTTCGCAGCCTTTTAACGCAAATAAAACTATCCTGTCAGGTACAAAGCTTCTCAACTTTGCAATTTGTTCAGGATAGTTTTATTTATTGAAAAAAATATTTAATTTTCGTCAGATATATTTTTATCTGATAATCCTGATCTGGCACGCCTCCATGGCTTTCAGTGCATTCTCATGACTCTCCAGTGTTACGCCAGCGCAGCATGTGGCATCAACACAGATCGGCACTTCCGGAAGGGATGCCTTGATCAGAAGAGCATTGGAGATCACACAGATGTCTGTGCAAAGTCCCACAAGAGTAATGCTTCCGATTCCCTGGTCTTCATTAAGTGTAACCAGTTCGCCCGCCAGATCTGTTGAGCCGAAAGTCTCTTTGTCGATCGGCTCTGTTTTTCTCAGTGCATCCAACTCTTTTCGGATCTGCCAGCCTTCGGTATCACGGATACAGTGCTTAACCGGAAGATTTTTTCCCTCCTGGGTTTCCAGATAATACGTTTCATGGGTATCCCTTGTAAAAAATACTTCTCCGTCAAAATTTCGAACCTTCTCCTCCACCTTTGGCACAATGGCAACAGCCTCTTTTGTGCCAAGTGTTCCGTCAATAAAGTCATTTTGCATGTCTACTACGATAAGAATATTTTTCATTTCCTGTCACCTCCCAATAAATTTCCTGAAAAACTCACACTCATCATCATTGCATCTCTTCGCATCCTCAGATCTCATATTGAGATGGAAAACATGCATCAGCTTTTCCTTCGGACTGCTGTATTCATGAAGCTCACAGAATACATTTTTCTCTTTCAATTTCCCGTACATATATGGTGCCTGTTCACGGAGAAAATCACCTTCTGCAGTCATAATATACGCCGACGGGAACTGATCTGTTATGTACAGATCAGAAGATATCCTTCTTAATTCTTCCTGAGTTCCTTTTTCCGGAAGATACTCCTCCATAAGCTGCCTGGTCATATCGCTGGTATCTTCCATGTTATACTGACCGCAGTTTAAGGCCACAGCCTTTATCTTAAGGCCTTCAGGTACCTGGAAATCATATTCTTTTGCATACTCCTCATTCGTGCAGATATCTGCATACAGCGAAAGGATCTGTCCACCAGCTGAATCGCCCACTGCAAAAAGATTCTCCACGTCCATGCCATATTTATCTTTATTATCAAGAATCCATGCAAAAACACTGTTCGTATCTTCCACAGGTGCCGGAAACTGATACTCCGGTGCCAGCCGATAAGTGAAATTAACCACTGCAAAGCCTCTCTGTGCAAGACTCATGCAATAATACTGATACAGCTCTTTATCACCATATACCCAGCCGCCACCATGTACGCTGACGATTACCGGCAGACTTCCCTCTGTATCCTTCGGGCGGTACACATCCAGCACCTGCATGGCAGAATCTTTTCCATAAGCAATATCTTTATATTGTATCACATCATCTGGAGCTGTCAGACCTGCATCGCGGATATCATCACCTTTTTTGAATTCCCGCCTTATTATGCTGCTCATTTTTTCCATTCCATAACACCCCTTTCATTTTTTTACTCCAGTATAGCATAAGAAACCCCTATCATGTACACAAAAAGGGAGCTTGCGCCCCCTTTTCCCAATATTATTAATTGCTGTCCAATTTGTGACTTTCCCCTGGAAAACCCGCAAAATATTCCCTGCAAACGCTAACTGTTACTATGCCTCAACAATCCGCATATCCCAGGCAGAAATCTTCAGCTCTTCACCAGATTTAATTCCCTCACTGGAAATCACATCTTCTCCATCATCGTACTTATAAGTAACTTTCTGTTCCTCTGCAGAATAATTCAGGAAATACCGGACAGTTTTTCCAAAATCATTTGTTCCTTCACGTACAATTACCGGATAGCTGTAACCAGATAATTCAACACCTGCACTTCCAAGAGCACCTTTTATCACTTTATAAAGAGTATTATCATCTGTCATACATCCCAGATAATATGCAGTACCTTCGCCATATTTATTTCGGGTTATTGCAGCATATCCTTTCCAGTTATAATGTTCATATCCTGCAAGCACCTCTGCTCCTTCCGGTTTGAGAAGTTCCATAAAAACCCTGGCTTCTCCAACCTCTGCCGAATCCGCATCATCAGAATTTATATCTGCATCTGTGATCCTTACAGAATCATCAGTGCCTTCCTCACCATACAGTTTCCCTGACAGCTTTACATCCCTCGGAAACGTGAACTGATCATAGCTGATCCCCAGCGCATCCTTAAGGATATGCGGCTGTGCATCCGCATGAACCTTCACATTCTCATTGGCAAAACCACTCTTAAACGTCACAACCAGAGTGCCGCCATCTTTCACATATTGATTCAGCCTCTCCAAAGTGCTGTCAGGTGCAGCATAAAGCGCAGGTACAAAAATCGCCTTATATTCAGAAAGATTCTCAGATTCCGGCCATACAAAATCACACTCTACATTCATCCGATACAGCGCATCATAGATCCAGCGCACCACATCATTGTAGCGGATCTCACCATTATCCCCGGACGTCGCCTGGATACCAAACCAGTTCAGCGCAGTCAGCGCCTCGTTGCTCACCATCACTGCCACTTTATTTTTCTTCCTGAGATTCACCAGATGGCTGCCTTTTTCCTGAAATTCTTTTCCAATGATACAAGCCTCCCGGTAAGTATCATTCTCCGCAAAATCATGGCTGAGAAGGCCCTTCCAGTATGTCTCAAATGAATTATGGATAGAATGCCAATGCCAGTACATCACACTATTAGCCCCGGATGCCAGATGGCTGTACGCACAGAGCCGAAGCTGTCCTTTATACGGTGTCCAGCACGGAAATCCCTGCGCCTGGGTTTCCATCACCAGATAATTATCATGCTTCAGACTGCGGATCATATCCCCGCCAAAAGCAATCTCCGCTCCTGTCAGATCGTCCTGTGACGGATGGTAAATATCTGTTGCAGCAACAGTCAGGGCCTGTGATGCATGAAGATGGTTCACATCCGGCTGCACCCCGTAGGAATAACCTCTCCATTCAAAATCCAGATTATTGGTAATAAACTGATCTTCTCTCTTATACTCACTGACGATCCCAGCCTGCCAGCTTAAGAATTTATCCACCAGAGTCCTCTGGAATTTCTCAAACTCTGCTCCCAGACTGCCGTTGATGGTTCCTCTTACATCCGGAAAATCCTCCCATGCATCGACCCGGTTGCTCCAGTAATCCAGCCCGAATTCATGGTTCATGGCATCCAGATCATCATGAAATTTTTCTCTTAAATATTTCACAAAAGCCAGCTGCACATTTTTGCCTGCTGTGCCGTAATATTTTGTCTCATTATCCACCTGAAAACCTATGACACATTTCTTGTGTGCACTGAACTCCATCAGCTTGCGGATCACACGCTCTGCATAAAAAAGATACACCGGATTGGTAATGTCCATGATCTGTCTTGCACCATAGATCCCTGCGCCTTTTTTCGTTGTGGCGATCACATCCGGGTGAGCTTTCACCATCCACGCAGGCACTGCATACGTAGGCGTTCCGATGATCACATTGATCCCTGCTTCCTCCATGGCATCCATCACACGCTCCACATGAGAAAAATCAAACACACCTTCCTGCGGCTCACAGGTACTCCACGTAGACTCCGCAATACGCACCGTATTGATCCCCGCTTTTTTCATCATCTCTATATCTTTATCAAGTCTGTCGTACGGCATGTATTCATCATAATAAGCCGCCCCAAAAAGAAGTTCTTTCATCTCTGCCTCCCACTGTATATTTTAATAATCCTATCTTAGCAGAAATTTCCTGCACAGAATATCATTTATTCAATATGATTATCATTTATCCCATATTATTATCACTTGCCCTGAAAAATCCCCAATATCCTTATAAAAAAACCACCCTTTTCTTCCATGCCAAAACATGAGAAAAGAGCGGTTCCTGTTTCATTTTTTACAAAAACTTATTCTGTTTTATTTACCTTCAGCAATATCCTTAGTGATCTTCAGGAATTTATCGATATCATCTGTTCCGTGGCAGTGAAGCGGGGAAACACGAAGTGCGCCTTCAAGTCCAAGAGTCTCTACGATACGTTTGGAATACGGGCTGCTCTTTACACGCTCGAACAGTGTAACACCATGCTCCAGATATCTTCTTGCACACTCTGCGTACTCAATACCCTCGATACCCATAGCAACGATAAGATCTTTGTATGTAAGATCCTCCATATCAACATAAACCTGAACTCCCGGAATATGACGAAGCCCCGGAACCTTATCGGTACCTTCCAGCATACGGTATAGAAGCGCTCTCTCCTGAAGATGAATGTGATTCATACCCTCAACAAAAAGCTCACGCTTATTATATTTCTGTGCAGAATCACCCAGGAAATGCTTACCGATACTGCAAACATAATCAATAACCGCCATCATAGCCGCAAAGTTAGCCGGAGCCGGAGTACCAAGAGCCCATACATTATCATCCTTGCATGTCAGTTTGATATGCGGCATCACAGCAACACGGTCAGAAACATAAGCATAACCGCAGCCACGTACACCAAAGAACTTATATGGTGCAAAGTTGCAGACATCCACATCCCAGTCCTCAACATCGATCACTGCATGAGGAGCATGCTGAACTGCATCACTTACAATGTAGATATCCGGGTTGATCTCTTTCGCACGACGTGCGATCTCCTTGATATCCATGATATTACCGGAAATATTGGAAGCAGCCATAATACTGAGAAGAACAGTATCCTTATCCACATACTTCATGATCTCATCCGGATCAAGACCACCGGTTACCTTATTAGCCGGAACCTCACGGAACTCTCTGCCGGTCTTTTTACAGTAATACTCAACCGCATCATGAGCAGACGGATGCTCCAGAGCAGAAGTAACCGCATTCTTACCCCAGTTAACACCTTCCATGATCGTACCAACTGCATGGAACATGGTCTGGGAAGCAGTCAGCTCAGTGATAAGAGCACCACTCTTTGCACCAAAAACAACCTCAAGGATCTCCTTAGTACCATTCTTAACATAATCTGCCAGATCAAAACCTCTGCCGCGGGCACGCTCCGGACAATCCGGAAACTCCTCGATAGCAGCCTTAGCCTCAACAGCTTTCTTAAGTCTCAGAGAACCACCAGAGTTCTCAAAGAAAAGTCTCGCACCATACTGCGGATCCTTATCTGCATAATAAAACTGAGATTTCAGCTTCTTCTGATATGTATCTGAAAACAAAACGCCATGATTAAATTCCATAATAATATCCTCTCCTTCATCACATAAGCCCCGGCAACCCGGACAGCCAGCTATTCATGAACACTCTCATTTCATACGACCGTGTTCATTATATATCTCTCATCAGAAGATAGCATAACACATTTATAAATAGTTATAAAATGAATAATATAACTGTATTATATTAATATTGTTTATATTTTAACACAGCATAGCAACTCTGTAATACCGTCAAAAAGCAATATGCACTTTTTACATAACCACGAGCATTACAAGTCTGCTTCTTCATATCGTTTCCTTATATCTCATCACATCCCCCACCTGTCATCCCAGGCATCCAGCGAAGCACTGATAGCTCATCCAACTCCCGAGCAGCCACACTACCCTACCGCCCTGAAAAACCAGCCCGTGAGGCGTGTGCTGCCTGTCGCCGGACTCTGCAGGAGGGGAGCTGATTCTTGGCTGGCGGAAATCTGCGTTGTTTTTCAAA
>ERZ773103.4160-NODE-4160-length-10897-cov-3.102841_pt1 | contig 10897 bp, 9 predicted proteins | sample MGYA00511118_ERZ773103 | MGnify/ENA primary metagenome ERZ773103 (study PRJEB29015, sample SAMEA2737821) | human gut metagenome | biome: human gut; feature: human-associated habitat; material: faeces | place: China | collected 2012 ... | reverse complement strand
CAAGTCCAAACCATTAGGACCCCTTAAAGGTTCTAACCAGGGAGCACGCAGATCCCAGAAACGCATAGTTTCTCCTCCAAAAATAACTTCCCCGGTCGGAGAACGCATTAGATATTTACCTAAACCGGTAGGTCCTTGAGCAGATCCTACGTTAGCCCCAAGACGTTGGTCTCTAACCAAAAAAGTAAATGCTTGAGCTTGAGAAGCTTCTGGTCCAGTGGGCCCGTAAAACTCACTAGGATAGGCGGTATTATTGAACCAAACAAAGCAACAAGCAATAAAACCAAAAACAGATAAAGCAGCTAAACTATAAGACAGGTAAGCCTCTCCAGACCATACAAGTGCACGGCGAGCCCATGCAAAAGGTTTGGTTAAGATATGCCAGATTCCACCAAGTATACAAATGGAACCTAACCATACATGCCCTCCAATTATATCTTCCAAATCGTCCACACTAACGATCCACCCCTCTCCGCCAAAGGGGGATTTTAGTAAATAACCAAATACAATACTTGGGCTAAGGGTCAAGTTGGTAATTTTTCTTACATCTCCCCCGCCCGGAGCCCAGGTATCATATACACCCCCAAAATAAAGAGCCTTGAATACTAGAAGAAAAGCACCTATACCTAACAAGATTAAGTGAATACCCAAAATTGTAGTCATTTTGTTTCTATCTTTCCATACATAACCGAAGAATGGAAAAGATTCTTCAAGAGTCTCGGGTCCCAGAAGTGCATGATAAATACCGCCAAAGCCCAATACTGCAGAGGAAATTAAGTGAAGTACTCCAGACACAAAGTATGGAAAGGTGTCTAGAACTTCCCCACCCGGACCTACCCCCCAACCTAGAGTAGCTAGGTGGGGAAGTAAAATCAATCCTTGTTCATACATAGGCTTCTCTGGTACGAAATGAGCCACTTCAAATAGGTTCATTGCTCCGGCCCAGAATACGATTAATCCGGCATGGGCTACATGAGCTCCAAGTAGTTTACCGGACAAATAGAGAAGCCCAATTTCCCATTCACTTTATTTTTCTGAAAGCTACCGAAGGCGGCGATCATGGTGACGATACGTTTACGCAGAACTTCGGCCAGGCGCGTAAATACGGTTTTATCCGTGGTGCCTATCATTATTTTATCCCTAAGACCGATGCCCGCAAGCAAGCCGATTTCTTTATCCGTACCGTGCAGCTGGCAAAGGGAGACCTGCCTCCCGTACTTGATGTGGAGACTACCGGCAAGCAGTCACCGCAGGAACTTAAAACGGCAGTCAAGACTTGGCTGGATAGGGTAGAGGCGCATTACGGCGTAAAGCCTATTCTTTATACTTCCTATAAATTCAAGAAACGCTATCTCAGCGATTCCATTTTCAATGCTTATCCTTATTGGATAGCCCATTATTATGTAGATTCCGTGCGTTATGAGGGCAAGTGGCACTTTTGGCAGCACACGGATGTAGGCACTGTGCCCGGTATTGAAGAAGAGGTGGATTTGAACGTCTTTAATGGTACAATGGAGGAACTTTTGGAGCTTACGTTGAAAACTCCTTGTATAGAACGCTAAAGGTCAACTTTAGCTTCCTGATATTGACCTTTAGCTTTTTAGTATTGACCTTTATTATTTTTGGAATTTCACTGCTGCCCACCGGTTCTTCTCACGATGGTGGACAAAGTGCAGCCCGTTGCGTTCGGCTTCTTCGCGGATGACGGGAATGTCATCTATGTAGAAACCGCTCATCAACAATTCCGCTCCGGGATTCATGCGGGCTATGTAGTGCTTCATATCTGCCAGGAGGATATTGCGGTTGATGTTGGCGATAACCATATCAAAAGGACCTTTGCTTTCCAGAGAGGAGGCATCGCCTTGGGATACGGCAATATTGTCCACTCCATTCAATTCTATATTTTCGAGGGAGTTGCGCACACACCATTCATCTATGTCGATAGCTGTACAAGGGGAGGCTCCACGCATGCGTGCCAGTATGGCAAGGATGGAAGTCCCACAACCCATATCGAGCAATGCTTTGCCTTGCAGGTCACTATCCAGCAGTTCGCCTATGATGAGGCTTGTTGTCTCGTGGTGCCCTGTGCCGAATGCCATTTGCGGATTGATGACGATGTCATATTCTGCTTGTGGGACATCGTTGTGAAAAGTGCTGTGAATGACACAACGGTCTCCGATAACGATGGGCTGGAAGAAGTTCTTCTCCCATTCCTCGTTCCAGTCTTTGTCTTCGGCTTCTACGAAATTATATTCTATCTGTGTATCGGGCAGAGGGAAGTCTGCAAGTGCTTCTTTGAGTAGAGATTCGTTATACAGCTCTTTCTGTATATAGGCAGTGATACCGTCGGTCTGCTCAACAAAACTTTCAAAGCCAGCTTCACCCAAGACTCCGGAAAGTACATCGTTGACTATTTCTGTGCACGGAACAGTGCGGAATGTAAATTCTAAATATTTCATCGGAATATGATTGTTTGTTAAATGCAGAAGAAGATTTTAAAGAACAAATCTATTTCTGCGTATCTTTGTTTTCACACTGCAAAGGTAATGTAAACCGAGGGCAGAATAAAATGAACTTGTTCATTTTTTATGCGGAAGTGCCGCTTGCCTCGTCAAAAGGCGGGGTATTTAGGGAATTCCCTATAAATCTTTGGGGAAAATCTGCTGCATGGGATAAAATCCGGCGTTATCTTTGTGACGTGAAGAAATAGATAAACGTAAAATCCATAAACCAAACTAATATGAAAAAGATTGTTTTTTTATCGCTTTTTGCCTTGTGCCTCCCATGGACACTGGTGGCACAAAGTATAGATGACGACCTTTACTACACTCCTTCCAAGAATAAGGAAGAGAAAAAAGAAGAGGTGAAGCAGGAGAAGAAAGTCGCTGCTCCCGTAGAAGAGATTGTAGTAAAGTCGAATGTACCGACCACTGTCTATTCATCGCCGGGAAGCACTACTGTTGTAGTAAAAGACCGTAAGGGAAACACCCGCGATGTGGACGAATATAACCGCCGTTATGACTCCCGCGACAATGATTTCGTGATGGAGAACGATACCCTTTACATCAATGAAAAAGAAGATGACGGCCTGGACGGCGAATGGGTGAACGGTGAATTTGAAGGTTCGCAGGATGATTACGAGTATGCTACCCGTATCATCCGTTTCCGTAATCCCCGTTATGCCATCAGCATCAGCAGCCCGCTATATTGGGATGTGGTCTATGGCTTGAATTCCTGGGATTGGAACGTGTATACCGACGGATTATATGCATATGCTTTCCCTACATTCACCAACCGCTTGTGGTGGGATTGGCGCTATAACTCTTATGGTTGGGGCGGCTATCCTTACTATGGCTGGGGATGGAACAGCTGGTACGGTCCGAGCTGGAGCTTTGGCTGGGGCGGCTGGTACGGCGGTGGCTGGTGGGGACATCATCATCACCATCACTATCATCCCGGATATTATCCCGGTGGCGGTGGTCATTGGGGAGGTGGCCATTGGGGAAATGCATATACCAATAGACGTTCTTATGGTCCGAGCCGTTCTTCTTATGCCGGAAACAGAGTATCGTCCTCTACTTCCCGCCGTTCTTCTACTGTAAATGGAGGGCAGACAGTACGTCGTAGCAGTACTACTTCCGGTCAAGTGAGACGTAGCAGTACCGGTACGTCAACCCGTCGGGTGGTAGGTACAAGAAGTTCGTCTACAGTTCGTTCAAGTTCTTCTGCAACTCGCTCAAGTGTAAACCGTTCGAGTGCGGCTTCTACCCGCCGTTCCACTTACACCCGTCCAAGCAGTACGCGTAGTAGCTCATATAATAGTAGCGTAGAAGGAGTTCGTAGCAGTCGTTCTTCCGGTGTACGCTCTTCTGTTGGAACTTCCACTCGTAGCAGGACTTCATCGACTTATAACAGAGGTTCAAGCGCCGCACCGGCACGCAGCTACTCCAATGACAACAATCGTAGTAGCAGTCGTTCATATTCTGCTCCAGTACGTTCATCCAGTAGCACCCGTTCTTCTTCCAGCTTCTCTTCAGGCAGTAGCTCACGTTCCAGTTACTCCAGTGGTGGTGGCGGTGGTGCCAGTCGTTCCAGTGGCGGCGGTGGTTCCAGAAGACGGTAAGTATAAGTATGTTTTAATCTAACAAGACTAAGAATTATGAAGAAGATAACCATGATAGCCCTTGCTATGTTTACAGCTGTAGGCGCAGGGGCACAGACAATATATGATGCAACGAATATTGCACAGAAGGAATTGAATGGAACCGCCCGTTTTGTCGGAATGGGCGGAGCTATGGGAGCATTGGGTGGTGATATTTCTACCATAGGAACCAATCCTGCCGGTATCGGTATTTATCGTAGCAATGATGCTATGCTTACCTTTGGCTATTCAATGACGGGCACAGAAAGCAATTATGTTGGTAATAAATTTGAAACGAACAAGAACCGCTGGAGTTTTGATAATGCCGGTTTTGTGATAGCTTCGAAGATAGGCAATCATACTCCTTTGCGGTATGTGAATTTTGGTTTTAATTACCACAAATCAAAGTCATTCTATAAGAATATGACGATGCAGGGGTTGATGGGAAGCATAGATAATCAATATGTATCTCAAGTGCGGAGTATGGCGCAGCAGGCTACGGATGCAGCTTATGCGTTCTATCATCGTCCTCAATATGATTACCCGGATCAAGGAGCTTATTTGGACTATGGTCGCAAGGATATTTATCAACATAATTATGCTGGATGGCTGGGGACTATGGGGTATCAAGGTGCACTTGTTCTTGAGGATATAGAAAGTGAGGACTATAATACTTATCTTCCTTATATTCCTTCCGAAGCGGATGCTTATTTCTTGTCGCGTGAGCGTGGCGGTATTGACCAATATGATTTCAATATTTCCTTCAATATAAATGACCGTTTTTACTTTGGTGTTACTCTGGGTGCTTACGATGTGGATTACAACAAATATTCTCTCTATGGTGAAATGTATGCCTACAAATGGGAGGGCGACGGGCAGATTTATGAGGAAGGCTACTCTTTGGAGAGCTTTAACCGTATACACGGTTCGGGTTTCGACTTCAAATTCGGTGCCATCTTCCGGCCGATTGAGGATTCTCCGCTTCGTATAGGTTTGGCTGTGCATACTCCTACTTATTACAAACTGACTTATACTACGGGAGCGTTGCTGACTTCGGATTTGTTTTTACCGAATGAGGCTGGGGATGAAACTCTTACTCGTACCACTGTGGATACTTATTCTGCATTAGGCGGTAGAGATATGGACCGTGATTTTAAGCTGCAAACCCCGTGGGTATTTAATGCAAGTTTGGGCTATACAGTCGGTAATAATCTGGCTTTGGGAGCTGAATATGAATATGAGGACTACTCAAGCATGAAGTTCAAATATCCTGAAGGTGACGAGATGGCATGGGAAACGGGTGAGGCTGACCTCTGTATGAAGGGGGTAAGTACGCTTCGTTTAGGAGCAGAATACAAGCCGATACCTGCTTTCTCTCTGCGTGCCGGTTACAATTACAGTACTGCAGCCTATAAAAAGGATGCTATTAAGGCATTGCCTTCCAATTCTATAAATACAGATACGGATTTTGCCAATAGCAAATCGATGAATACTTTCACTTTAGGTATCGGTTATCGCTTTTCTTCGTTTTATGCGGATTTGGCTTATAAATTCGATACTTATAAATCTGATTTCTATCCGTTTTATAATGATATAAATGGTTTGGTAACACCGCCAACAACGGAAGTTACCAACACTCGCAGTAAAGTGCTATTTACATTGGGCATGCGTTTTTAGAAGAACAATTTTCATTGCAGATAACCTTTCATTGTCAATACCTTAGGGTATAAAAGAACTCCCCGGAATGTACAAATACATTTCGGGGAGTCTTGTGTTATAGGGGAGGGATTACAGATACCATGCCACGCCAAATGAATAGGGAGATACTTCCGGTCCCTTGTCTTTCTGGAATAATCCGTATGTGGAGTAGCGCAGGTAAATGCCGATATTACCATAACCGGCTTGTGCCAGCAGGTTTATGCCGACGGGCTGCACATACATACCTTTGCCTACGGTTTTCTTCTTGCCTCCGTTGATGTGTGAGAATGACTTCACGCTGTGACGTATCTCAAATTCGGGACCGGCATTGAAGAACACTTTGTTTCTTCCCACTCTTTGCTGCCATTCCATCAATACGGGTACACGGAAGAAGAAATGGCGCAGACGGCTTTTATTGTAACTGGTGTCTTCGTTGCCTGCGGTGAAGATGCTGGTTCCGTTTTCCTTCAGCAAGGCATAGTTACCGTCGATATTGAAAGAACGGTATCCCCAGCTGACTCCCAGGTTGATTCCCCAATGCGGGTTCTTCTTGAAGTTGTGATATACGGAGAGGATGTTGAAGCCGAATTCCCATGACTTGGATAAGTCGAGTCCCATCTTGTCGCTTGCTCCGAAGGAAAGGAAGTCGTTAGCCAGCCGGCTGTAGCCAATATACAGACCGGAACAGTGCGGTTCGTAAGCATTGTATCTTCTCTTTTTGGGGATGAATGGCAGGGCGTCGAGGAAAGTGCGCTTGTCTGCATCCACTTTCTCGAGATAGACTCCTTCATAAATTTGTACTTCTTTCTTTTCTCCGTCTTCCAACTGCTCTTCGTACACCTTGATGCGCATGTCTCCTTTTCCTTTCCGGATGATGATGGAGTCGCCTTGTGTCTGTACTGTAGCTTTCTGTTCAGGGTCAGTCTGTTGTTGTGCTGCCATGCGGCCGGCCGGCACAGCAAGCAGGCAGGCCAAAATCATAATTCTGGTTTTCATATCGTATATTGTTTTTAGTGTTATTCCGATTTGTAAAGCATATCCATCATTTCCTTTTCACTGAGCAGACCCTCTATGTAAATCAAAGTGCCCATGGAGTCTTTTCCTATCTTGAAAATGATGTAGCGGTTCAGCTTCTTTCCATTGCGTTCCACCTCTTTCAGTTGGTAATAAGCGCTGCGCAGCACACCGCTTTCCATTACCTCCTGCGCCTTCTTTGCGTTATCTTGCTTGTCATGTACAATGGCCTGCTGAATTTCCCGGCGATAGGGGGATACATTCTTGAACACAAGGCTCTTGTAGGTAGTCATGCGGTAAGATTTCAGGATACTGCCGTTCAGTTCTACCCTGGTCACGTCCTTTTGCTCGCCATACTTGCTGAATAGGTCGGCTATTTGCAGTCTCTCTTGTGCATGTACAAAGGCTGGCAGGCAAATCAGCAGGGAAAAGAGGCACAGACTACGTATGCAAATCAGTATAGATGTTTTCATAACCTTGTTATATTAGTGTTGAAACAGTAAGTTGCTTAAATCTTCATCCGTGAAGCTGGCGTTCTGCAGGGCTTCTAGTGCTTTGGCTTCCACCAGTTTCTCGTCTGTATACCGCTGGCCGTCGATGACGACATAATTTTCGGGAACACCGGAAAGCGGAAATATAATCTTAGCTACCCCGAGAAGCAGGAGCAATCCGGCGGCAATGCCGCTGACAGCATAGAATGTGCGATAGAGACGGAAAGGCTTCCGCTGTGCGGGTACTTCCTTTGCCGATTCTGTTGTTACGGATTTTTCCTCTGTCGGTTCTGCCATTGAAGTTGCTTCCCGGTTCAGATAAGCGAATAGGGGGCGGTACGTTTGCAGGTGCTCCGGCACTTCCTCTTCGGTAAAGAAACGGCGCAGTTCACGCTCTTCTTCGCAGGAAGTTTCCCCTTCGAAATATTTATCCAGCAGTTCATCTATCTTCATGGCTCATTTCTCCTTTCTTTTCTTTCTTGTATGGTTCGCAGGTAAACGTCTCTCACTTTCTTCCGGGCTCTTGACAGATTGCTGCGGATGGCTTCCGGTCCGCATCCCGTGATTTCGGCGATTTCGTCCGTTTCGTATCCTTCGATGTCCTTCATCCGCATGATGGTGCGTTGAAGATTGGGCAGCGAGTCGATGATTTCGTGCATCAGACGGATTTCATCTTTGATTTCCAACAGCCGTTCCGGTGTTCCGGTGGGGGATGCCGCCTGCACTATGTCGAGAGATAGGGTGTCGTTGCGTTTGCAGCGCCACATATCTATACAGATGTTGTGCGTCAACGTCATGGCAAATGCTTCGATGCTCCGGTATTGCTCCAGTTCAAGCCTTTTGTTCCATAGCTTGAGCAGTACCTCCTGGACGGCATCTTCTGCATCCTCCGGTTCGTCGGTCAACTTCCGTGCATAGTTCAACAGCTTGGCACGGAGTGGAAGAACGGTTATTTTGAATTCTTTGAGTTCCATTTACACAGATAAGACGAATGGGAAATACAAACGTGACATTGTAAAGTGAAAAAAGTTGGAATAAAAAAAGGGACTTACTAACATTAGCAGTCCCTTTTCTTCACATTACTATAAAAGTATAGGATTATTTCTTGAAATAGCGGTTGTACAGACCTTCGAAACCTTTACCGTGACGGGCTTCGTCCTTAGCCATTTCGTGAACGGTGTCATGGATAGCGTCGAGGTTCAATGCTTTGGCACGGGTAGCGATACGCTTCTTGTCTTCGCATGCACCTGATTCTGCGTTCATTCTCTTTTCGAGGTTTGTCTTGGTGTCCCATACGCAGTCACCCAGCAGTTCAGCGAATTTAGCAGCGTGTTCTGCTTCTTCCCAAGCGTAACGCTTGAAAGCTTCTGCAACTTCAGGATAGCCTTCACGGTCTGCCTGGCGGCTCATTGCCAAGTACATACCAACTTCTGTACATTCGCCCATGAAGTGGTTGTTCAGGTCTTTAATCATTTCGTCGTCGCAACCTTTGGCTACGCCGATTACGTGTTCGTCGGCAAATACCAGCGGGCCGTCAGCTGTTGCTTCTTCAACTTCTACGAACTTGCTTGCGGGAGCTTTACACAATGGGCACTTTTCGGGAGCTGCATCTCCTTCGTATACGTAACCGCATACAGTACATCTAAATTTTTTCATTTTCTCTCAGATTTTAATTAGTTGAATTAGTTATTCTTTGTTGTTCTTAAACGTTCTTCTTCTATGCAATGTTTACAGATTCCTTTATAATAGTAGTGGATTTCCTGCACATCGTGCCCGTCCATATCCATGTCGACCACTTTCTTGATGTTGTTATTGCACATCAAGTCATAAATCTTTCCGCAACGCTTGCACAAGAAATGACCGTGCGGGCTGGTATCGGCATCATAACATGTGTTACGCTCGTCGATAGTCAGGGTTTGTGCGGCACCTTGCTCGCTCAGTAGTTTCAAGGTATTGTATACCGTTGTTTTAGACAGTGTCGGTATGGAGGGAGACAGTGCCGTATAGATTTCATCCACCGTGGGATGCGTACGATGCTCTATCAAGTAATTCATGATGGCTATGCGCTGTACTGAAGGCTTGATATTATGATTCTGCAATCGTTTTACTACATCCATATAATCTAAAGTTTCAAACTTGTAATTATTACATTTTTAATTCACTTGCAAAGATAGGAAGTTCCTATAATTCTCCAAAAGATTTTTGGAAAATTTTTAGTTGCGGTCATTAAAATTGTTTATATATGTTCCTCTTCTTGTAGGCAGGTTGCCGTATTTTTGCCATAAAAGCGAAGGCAGGATGCACCCCGGCTTCAGTCGGTTTCTCGTGCCGATATAGAGAAAACGTTTTTCTCTTATCTCTCTTAATCAGAATTTTGCCGTATCTTTGCACCGAATAAATAATATAACATCCTTATGAATTACGGATATGTAAAAGTAGCGGCGGCTGTGCCCCGTGTCAAGGTGGCTGACTGTAAGTTCAATGCCTCAGAGATTGAAAAAGAGATTATTATAGCCGACGGGAAAGGTGTGCAAATCATTGCTTTCCCCGAGTTGTGCATTACCGGATATACTTGTGGCGACCTCTTTGCCCAGCAACTTCTGCTCGAAGAGGCGGAAATGGGGCTGATACAGATTCTGAACAATACGCGCCAGATGGATATCATTTCGATATTGGGCATGCCCGTTGCACTGAACGGTGTGTTGCTGAATGCGGCGGTTGTCATTCAGAAGGGGAGAGTGCTGGGCGTTGTCCCGAAGACTTATCTTCCCAATTATAAGGAGTTTTATGAGAAGCGCTGGTTTACTTCCGCATGTGATGTGGCAGAAAACAGTGTGCGCCTTTGCGGGCAGATTATTCCGATGGGGAGAGACCTGCTGTTCGAAACGGCAGATACCACTTTCGGAGTGGAGATATGCGAAGATTTGTGGGCACCCATACCGCCCAGTTCCACGCTGGCACTGCAAGGTGCGGAAATCTTGTTCAATCTTTCGGCCGACAATGAAGGTATTGGCAAGCACAATTATCTGCGCTCGCTTATCAGCCAGCAGTCGGCACGGTGCATTGCTGGTTATGTATTCAGCTCATGCGGTTTCGGAGAATCCACTACGGATGTGGTGTTTGCCGGCAACGGACTGATTTATGAGAACGGGACTCTGCTGGCGGCAAACGAACGCTTCTCTTTCGAAGGGCAGGTGGTCATCAGTGAAATTGATGTGGAACACTTGCGTACGGAGCGCCGGGTGAATACGACCTTCGCGGCTTGCCATGCAAATTGTGTTTCGGCCCTTCCGGTACGAATCTCTACGGAGTATGTCAACAGCAGGGATTTGAACCTGACACGTACTTTTGAACCGCATCCATTTGTTCCGCAGGGGATAGCGTTGGACGAACGCTGTGAGGAGGTATTCTCCATCCAGGTGTCCGGACTGGCGCAACGTCTGGTGCATACTAAAGCGAAGAGTGCCGTTATCGGCATTTCGGGTGGACTGGATTCTACGCTGGCGCTGCTGGGTGATGCCGTGGACAGCGCATCGCTCTACCTGAACCGCGC
>ERZ773103.4158-NODE-4158-length-10899-cov-3.309388_pt1 | contig 10899 bp, 7 predicted proteins | sample MGYA00511118_ERZ773103 | MGnify/ENA primary metagenome ERZ773103 (study PRJEB29015, sample SAMEA2737821) | human gut metagenome | biome: human gut; feature: human-associated habitat; material: faeces | place: China | collected 2012 ... | reverse complement strand
AACGTAGCTAATCCGTTTGCCGTCGGTCTGCGCCTGCTGCTGAAGAACCGGGTAGAGTTCCATAAAGCGCTGAAGCCGTTTCATGGTATCGCCACGGCCAAGGTTGAGCTTGATGTCATTATTAAGCGTCAACTGCCAGGAGCGACGGGCGGTCATCGCCGCCACTTTCAACGTGAATTTATCCTTTGCCAGCACCTGCCCCATGTCACGATACCCCTGCAGCACTTCGTTCTCGCTGCCTTCGGGACCGTATAACATCGGTAAATTCTGTTTGCTGGTGCGATCCGCCGGCACGCTGAAGGCATTTCCTTCTGCATCCACCATATGTTGATCATTCCAGCGCGCAATCGGCACATATTCAACCAGATGAATCTTCAATTCATCGGGCCACTGCTTTCGGACGCTCGCCTGCTTAATCCACGGCAGACGTTCAATCTGGCTCTGGATGATGTTCACATCCTGAGTCATAAAGGTACCCGGCGAACCCAGCGCCAGGATCGCCTGACGGATGTCATCATTGCGCGTATAGTGACGCTCGCCGGTCACCACCATCTTCGACAGCGGTAAGCGCTGCGCATCTTCCATCCAGCCAAGAACCATCCACCCGCTGACCAGCACGGTAAACAGCACCGCCAGCAGGAAAACGATCCCTGCCAGCCGCGTTCCATTACTCCGACGCGAAGAAGAAGCCTCTTCTTCATGGTTCCGCGTATTCAGCGCAGCCTGCGACATATCACCCCGCCAGGTCCAGAATTCGTACAACAAGCTGGGAGAAGCTCATTCCTGCCTGACGCGCCGCCATTGGCACAAGGCTATGGCTGGTCATGCCCGGGGAAGTATTCGCTTCCAGCAGATAAAACTGGCCATCGCTGTCCAGCATCACGTCAATACGGCCCCAGCCTTTGCAACCCAGAACATTCCAGGCTTTAAGCACCAGGTTCTGAATAGCGGACTCACGCGCGGGATCTTTAAATCCTGGGCAGAAATATTGCGTCTCATCAGAGAGATACTTCGCCTCATAATCATAGAAGGTTCCCGCGGCCTGGATACGTATTGACGGTAAAATTTCTTCACCGACTATGGCGACGGTAAATTCCGGTCCACTGAGCCATTTTTCGACCAAAACTTCATCATCATGCTGAAAAGCCAACGCCAATGCACTTGCTAAATCACAACTTTCGCTGACTTTCGACATCCCGACGCTGGAGCCTTCACGGCTCGGCTTGATGATGACCGGCAGACCCAGCGCCGCAATTTGCTGTTCGACGTCAGTAGACAGCCCGGCGGCAAACTGGGCGCGGGTCAGCGCCACCCACGGCGCGACCGGTAATCCGGCGCCCTGCCACAGCCACTTGCTGCGCAGTTTATCCATTGAAATCGCCGAAGCCATCACGCCGCTGCCGGTATAAGGCAGCTGGATTAACTCCAGCAGCCCCTGCAGAGTGCCATCTTCCCCGCCGCGGCCGTGGAGGGCAATAAACGCTTTCTTAAAGCCCTGCTTTTTTAGCTGGGTAATATCAACATCGCGCGGGTCGACCGGATGGGCGTCCACCCCGCCTTCACGCAGCCCGGCCAGCACCGCCGCGCCTGAATTCAGCGACACTTCACGTTCAGCGGAGGTTCCACCGAAAAGCACCGCGATTTTATCAGCCATGGCGCTCCTCCTCCGTTTTTTGCGGGATCAGTTTGATTTCAGCCAGGTGGCGGGCGATTTTACCGATGTTACCGGCGCCCTGCACCAGTACTAAATCGTTGCCGGTCAGGACTGACGCCAGCATCTCCGCGGCCTGGGCCGAATCGGGCACCAGGATCGGATCCACTCTCCCGCGACCGCGAATGGTGCGGCACAGCGAGCGGCTGTCGGCGCCCGGGATCGGCGCTTCGCCCGCCGGATAGACGTCCAGCATCAGCAGGGCATCCACCTGGGTCAGCACGTTGGCAAAATCATCATACAGATCGCGGGTACGGGTATAACGGTGCGGCTGGAATACCATCACCAGGTTTTTATCCGGCCAGCCGGCGCGCGCTGCTTTAATGGTGGCGTCCACTTCCGTCGGGTGGTGACCGTAATCATCGATCAGCATCGCGCTGCCCGGTTTGCCGTTGACTTCGGCCAGCGGAAACTCGCCAAGAAAATCAAAGCGGCGTCCAGTTCCCTGGAAGCTCTCCAGTGCGCGCAGAATAGCCCGATCGTCAATCCCCTCTTCCGTCGCCACGGCGACGGCCGCCGCCGCGTTCAGCGCGTTATGGCGTCCCGGGGCATTGAGCGTCACCTGCAGGATCGCTTTATCCTGGCGCACCAGGCGGAAATGCCCCTGCGCCCCAACCTGACGATAGTCCTCGACGCGCACGTCGGCGTCGTCGCTAAAACCGTAGGTGGTGATCTGCCGGCCAACGCGCGGCAGCAGTTCCCGGATCACCGGATCGTCCACGCACATCACCGCGCGTCCGTAGAACGGCAGGTTGTGCAGGAAGTTGATAAAGGTCTGCTTCAGATTCTCAAAGTCGCCATGGTAGGTATCCATGTGATCGGCTTCGATGTTGGTGACAATGGCCACCATCGGCTGCAGATGCAGAAACGACGCGTCGCTCTCATCCGCTTCCGCGATCAGGTAACGGCTATGGCCAAGACGGGCATGTACGCCCGCCGCTTTTACCAGTCCGCCGTTGACGAAGGTCGGGTCCAGCCCGGCCTCGGCGTAAATGCTGGATACCATCGCGGTGGTGGTGGTTTTGCCGTGGGTCCCGGCAATGGCGATCCCGTGGCGAAAGCGCATAAGTTCCGCCAGCATTTCGGCACGACGGATCACCGGGATACGCGCCTCATGCGCGGCAACGATTTCCGGGTTATCTGCCGAAATCGCGCTGGAAACGACAACCACGCTGGCATCACGCACGTTTTCCGGGCGATGGTTGAAATAAATGGTGGCGCCAAGCTGCGACAGCTGCTGGGTCACCGGATTCGGCGCCAAGTCGGAGCCGCTGATCTGGTAACCTTCGTTAGCCAACACTTCGGCAATACCGCCCATACCGGCACCGCCGATGCCGACAAAGTGAATGTGCCGAACGCGACGCATCTCGGGCACTATGGAACGCAGTTTTGCCAAATCTTGTGTATTCATTCTTTACGCCATCAACTTCTGTATTCGGGCGGTGAAAATCACCGCAATTAGCGCGCCAAAGCTACGGCGCTGACCTCTTCTGCTACCCGCTCGGTAGCGTCCGGAATCGAAGCGCCACGCGCTCGTTCCGCCATATCCAGCAAGGTTTCGCGATCCCAGCTCGCCAGGGTAGAGGCAACCGCCTCTACCGTGAACTCAGGCTGTTCAAGAATTTTCGCCGCGCCGGCTTTCTCCAGCGGCAGCGCATTCCAGTACTGCTGACGATCTTTGTGCTGGAACGGGACAAACAGCGCTGGTAAACCTGCGGCCGCGATTTCGCTAACCGTCAGCGCGCCGGAACGGCAAACCACAACATCTGCCCAGGCATACGCCGCGGCCATGTCATCAATAAATTCCGTCACTTTATGCTGCGGCTGTCCGGCGGCGGCATAGGCCTGCTGCACGGTTTGCTGGCCGCCTTTGCCGCTTTGATGCCAGATGGTCACCGTAGCGCCGAGCTTCGCCGCCACCTGCGGCATCGTCTGGTTCAGGACGCGCGCGCCCTGAGAGCCACCGACCACCAGCACGCGAATCGGTCCCTGACGGCCAACCAGACGCTGACCTGGCAGCGGCAGCGCCAGTACATCGGTGCGCACCGGGTTCCCAACGACGTCCGCATGCGGGAACGCGCCGGGAAACGCCTGCATCACTTTCTTCGCAATCTTCGCCAGCCACTTGTTAGTCAGGCCGGCAATGCCGTTTTGCTCGTGGAGGACCACCGGGATCCCCAGCGACCACGCCGCCAGACCGCCAGGCCCGGAAACATAGCCGCCCATACCCAGCACCACGTCCGGCTGGAAACGCTTCATGATCGCCCGCGCCTGACGCCAGGCGTTAAAGATACGCACCGGCGCCAGTAGCTGCGCTTTGATACCTTTGCCACGCAGGCCGGAGATGCGGATAAAATCAATTTCGATGCCGTTTTTCGGCACTAAATCCGCTTCCATACGATCGGCGGTACCCAGCCAGCGAACCTGCCAGCCCTGGTCCATTAAATGGTGCGCGACCGCCAGTCCCGGGAACACATGCCCGCCGGTACCGCCCGCCATCACCATCAACCGCTTTTCCTGACCGCTCATCGCACACCCCGTGTAAACGCCTGGGCTTTTTCCAGACGCGTTTCATAATCAATTCGCAACAACAACATAATGGCCGTCGACATAATCAACAGACTGGAACCACCATAACTGATCAGCGGCAGCGTCAGACCTTTCGTCGGCAGCATCCCCGCCGCCGCGCCGACGTTAACTAACGCCTGGAAGCTAAACCAGATACCAATCGCACAGGCGAGGAAGCCGGAAAAGCGATGATCGATCTCCAGCGCTTTACGGCCAATCGACATGGCGCGGAAAGCGACGAAGAATACCATTAAAAGCGCCAGTACCACACCGATATAACCGAGTTCTTCGCCGATAATGGCGAAAATAAAGTCAGTGTGCGCTTCCGGTAAATACTCCAGTTTTTGCACCGAGTTGCCGAGGCCCTGCCCCCACATCTCGCCTCGGCCGAAAGCCATCAGCGACTGGGTCAGCTGGTAGCCGCTGCCGAACGGGTCTTCCCACGGGTTCCAGAAGGAGGTCACGCGGCGAATACGGTATGGTTCGGCGAGGATCAGCAGGACCACCGCCGAAATACCCATGCCGATAATGGCGATGAACTGCCACAGCTTCGCGCCGGCGAGAAACAGCATCGCCAGCGTGGTGACGAACAGGACCACCACGGTACCGAGGTCAGGCTGCGCCAGCAGCAGGATGGCCAGTACGAAAATCACGCCCATCGGTTTTAAGAAGCCGCGCAGGTTGTTACGCACTTCGTCGGCTTTACGCACCAGATAGTTGGCGATGTAGCAGAACAGCGACAGCTTGGTGAACTCCGCCGGCTGAATACGCAGCGGACCAAGGGCTATCCAGCGCGATGCGCCGTTTACCGAGCTGCCTACTACCAGTACGATCAGCAGCATGACGATCGAGGCGATCAGCATCGCGGTACTGTGGCGCTGCCAGAAATCCATCGGCAGACGTAGCGTAATCATCGCCAGCGCGAAGGCCAGCACAATGTACAGGCCGTCACGCTTGGCGAAGAGGAAAGGATCGTTCGCCAGGCGCTGTCCGACCGGCATCGACGCCGAGGTCACCATAATAAAGCCGATCGCCGCCAGGCCGAAGGTCAGCCATAGCAGCATCCGGTCATACATCACCAGACTGTCGTTATCTTTCGGGCGCGAGCCCATCACCCAGCCTTTCAGCGCAGCGAATAGCCAGGCGAAAATAAACATCCCCGGCAATCGCGGCAGTCTCAGGCGTGGGAGAGAGAAACGCATCAACCTAACTCCTTCGCCAGACGGGCAAACATCTCGCCCCGTTGTTCAAAGTTCTTAAACTGATCCAGGCTGGCGCAGGCCGGCGACAGGAGCACCATGTCCCCCGCTTTCACCAGGGGAGCAATCTGACGCATCGCCTGTTCCATAGTCTCAGTTTGTACCGCCACCTCAGGACGCAGCTCAGCGAGCTCGGCGCCATCGCGACCAAAGCAGTACAGGCGAATACGATCGCCGCCGAGGTAGCGCTTCAGCGGGGTAAAATCAGCGGACTTGCCGTCGCCGCCCAGCAGCAGATAGAGCGTGCCGTCCAGCTGCAGGCCGTTCAGCGCCGCCTCGGTGCTGCCGACGTTGGTCGCCTTCGAGTCGTTAATCCAGCGTACGCCGTTGTGTTCCTGCACCAACTGGAAACGGTGCGCCAGACCGGTAAAGGTGGTCAGCGCCTTCAGGCTGCTGGCCCGCGGCAGACCTGCGGCATCGGCCAGCGCCAGCGCCGCCAGGGCGTTGCTGTAGTTATGCTGACCGGTGAGAGGCATCTCTTTCACATTGAGGACTTTCTCACCTTTAACGCGCAGCCAGGTTTCGCCCTGCTGGCGGTTAAGGTGGTAGTCACCGACATCGACGCCAAAGCTAATGCAGCGTTCGTCCGCCCCGCGTACCGGCATGGTGAGCGCATCGTCCGCATTCACCACGCAGGTCTTCGCATTCTCGTAAATCCGCAGCTTCGCCGCGCGATACTGCTGCAGCCCCAGCGGGTAGCGGTCCATATGGTCCTCAGTCACGTTGAGGATGGTTGCCGCCACCGCCTGCAGGCTGGAGGTGGTTTCCAGCTGGAAGCTGGAGAGCTCCAGCACATACAGCTCTCGATCGGTGTCCAGCAGCATCAGCGCCGGCAGGCCGATATTGCCGCCCACGCCGACGTTAACTCCAGCGGCTTTCGCCATCTCGCCCACCAGGGTAGTAACAGTGCTTTTGCCGTTAGAACCGGTAATGGCGATAATCGGCGCCTGCGCTTCGCGGCAGAACAGTTCGATATCGCCAACGATCTCTACGCCAGCGTCGGCCGCTGCGCTGAGCGAAGGATGGGCCAGCGCAATCCCCGGACTGGCGACAATCAGGTCCGCCGCCAGCAGCCAGGTATCATTGAGTCCGCCGACATGGCATTCGACCGATTCGGGTAATTTATCCAGCCCCGGAGGCGCGACGCGGGTGTCCATCACGCGCGGGGTTACGCCGCGCGCCATGAAAAAGTCCACGCATGACAGGCCGGTCATGCCCAGCCCAATAATGACGACTTTTTTACCCTGATAATCTGCCATGATTAACGTACCTTCAGCGTCGCCAGGCCAATCAGCACCAGCATCAGCGAAATAATCCAGAAGCGCACGATAACGCGCGGCTCCGGCCAGCCTTTCAGTTCATAGTGGTGGTGGATCGGCGCCATGCGGAAGATGCGCTGACCGCGCAGCTTAAAGGAGCCGACCTGCAGAATAACCGACAGCGTTTCCACCACGAAAACCCCGCCCATGATCACCAGCAGGAACTCCTGACGCAGCAGCACGGCGATAATGCCCAACGCGCCGCCGAGCGCCAGTGAACCGACGTCGCCCATAAAGACTTGCGCCGGGTAGGTGTTGAACCACAGGAAGCCCAGCCCCGCCCCGACAATCGCCGTACAGACGATCACCAGCTCGCCGGCGTGGCGCAGATACGGGATATGCAGGTAGTTGGCGAAATTCATGTTGCCGGTGGCCCATGCCACCAGCGCAAAGCCCGCCGCGACGAAAACGGTCGGCATAATCGCCAGGCCGTCGAGGCCGTCGGTCAGGTTGACGGCGTTGCCGGTACCGACGATAACGAAGTAGGCCAGCAAGATATAGAACAGCCCCAGCTGCGGCATTACGTCTTTAAAGAACGGCACCACCAGCTCGGTTGCCGGGGTATCTTTCCCCGCCAGATACAGCGCGAAGGCCACGCCCAGGGCGATCACCGACATCCAGAAATACTTCCAGCGGGCGATCAGGCCTTTGGTATCTTTGCGCACGACTTTACGGTAATCATCAACGAAACCGATGATGCCGTAGCCGATTAATACCGTCAGTACGCACCAGACGTACGGGTTAGATGGATAGGCCCACAGCAGAACGGAAACGGTGATCGCGGTAAGGATCATGATCCCGCCCATGGTCGGAGTACCGCGTTTACTGAAATGAGACTCCGGGCCGTCGTTACGTACGACCTGGCCAAAGGCGAGTTTTTGCAGACGGGCGATCATGCGCGGGCCCATCCACAACGAGATGAACAGCGCGGTCAGCAGGCTGACGATGGCGCGAAACGTCAGATAGGAAAAGACGTTAAAGCCGGAATAATATTTGACCAAGTGTTCGGCCAGCCATACTAACATGTCCCAGTCTCCTGTAATGCGCGTACTACCTCTTCCATGGCGGCACTACGTGAACCCTTCACTAAAATGGTCATTATTTTGTGCTCCGCCAGCAGCTCGCGCAGGCGAGCCACCACGGCGGCTTTATCGTTAAAATGTTCGCCCACGCCGCTGGCGCGGCTGATATCCGCGCTCAAGGCGCCGACGCTGAGGACGCAATCCAGACCCGCCGCTTTCGCCGCTTCGCCGACTTCGCGATGGCAGGCCGCGCTCTCCGCGCCAAGCTCTGCCATATCGCCGACCACCATCGTGCGAAAGCCGGGCATCTCTGACAGCACCTGCACCGCCGCGGTCATCGAACCAACGTTAGCGTTATAGGAATCATCCAGCAGCAGCTGGCTCTCGGTCAGCCGGATCGGGAACAGACGTCCCGGAACGGCCTGCAGCTGCGCCAGTCCGGCTTTCACCGCCGCCAAATCGGCGCCTACCGCCATCGCCAGCGAAGTGGCGGCCAGCGCATTAGCGATGTTGTGGCGTCCCGGCAGCGGCAGCAGTACGTCAACGTTGCCGGTTGGGGTCTGCAGCGTAAATTCGGTGCCGTGGCTGGTGATCTGCACGTTGGTCGCCGTGAAATCGCTGTTCGCCGCGTTCGGCGAGAAGCGCCACACTTTGCGATCGCCAATCACCGCCTGCCAGTTCAGCCAGTCGTTATTGTCGGCATTGAGGATGGCGATGCCATTTTCCGGCAGACCGGTATAGATTTCGCCCTTCGCCTTCGCCACGCCCGCCAGCGAACCAAAACCTTCCAGGTGCGCCGCAGCAAGGTTGTTGACCAGCGCCGCTTCCGGACGCGTCAGGCTGACGGTCCAGGCGATTTCGCCCTGGTGGTTGGCGCCGAGTTCGATCACCGCGTACTGATGCTCTTTGGTCAGCCGCAGCAGCGTCATCGGGACGCCGATATCGTTGTTCAGGTTGCCGGCGGTATACAGCGTGTTGCCGCACTGGCTGAGGATCGCCGCGGTCATCTCTTTAACCGAGGTTTTACCGGACGAGCCGGTCAGGGCGACCCAGGCGGCTAACTCACCGAAAGCCTGCCGGGTATCGTTCACAATCACCTGCGGGAGATCGCAGGCCAGCGGACGACTCACCAGCAGCGCGCCGGCGCCCGCCGCTTTCGCCTGTTCGGCAAAATCATGGGCGTCGAAACGCTCCCCTTTCAGCGCCACAAACAGGCAGCCCGCCGTCACTTTACGGGTATCGGTGGTCACCTCGTCGATAGCGACATCGCTACCCTGCCGTTCGCCATGGGCGATCGCGGCAAGTTGACTTAACGTAAAGCGAATCATGCTACCGCTCCCAGCAGACGCGCGACGGTCACGCGGTCGGAATAATCCAGACGGCGGTTGCCGACGATCTGGTAATCTTCATGGCCTTTACCCGCCACCAGCACCACGTCGTTCTCTTTCGCCTGCATCACGGCGTTGGTCACCGCTTCCGCGCGGCCTTCCATCACCTTCGCCTGACCTGCATCGAGCATGCCGGCCAGAATATCGTTGATAATCGCCCGCGGCTCTTCGGTGCGCGGGTTATCGTCAGTAACGACCACGATGTCGGCAAACTCTTCCGCGATAGCGCCCATCAACGGACGTTTACCTTTGTCGCGGTCGCCGCCGCAGCCGAAGACGCACCACAGCTTGCCGCTGCAGTGCAGGCGTGCCGCCTGCAGCGCTTTTTCCAGCGCGTCAGGCGTATGGGCATAATCCACCACCACGGCAGGTTTACCCGGCGCGCTGAACACTTCCATACGGCCGCACACCGGCTGTAAACGCGCTGCGGTCTTCAGCAGATCGGCCAGCGGATAGCCCAGCGCCAGCAGCGTGGCCAGCGCCAGCAGCAGGTTGCTGACGTTAAATGCGCCCATCAGGCGGCTTTCGATTTCGCCCTTGCCCCAGCTGGAGTCAAACTGGATGGTCGCCCCGCTGTCGTGATAGTTCACCGCGGTGGCCTTTAGCCAGCGGCCGTGGCAATTCGGGTTGATATGATCTTCCATCGATACCGCCACCGCGTCCGGCAGTTTTGCCAGCCAGCGACGACCGACTTCATCGTCAGCATTGACGATGGCCTGACCGCAATGATGGGTGGAGTACAGCAGCCATTTCGCCGCTTCGTAGTGCTCCATGTCGCCATGGTAGTCGAGATGATCGCGGCTGAGATTGGTAAACACCGAGGCGGCAAACTGCAGGGCCGCTACGCGGTGCTGTACCAGACCATGGGAGGAGACTTCCATCGCGCCGAAGGTAGCCCCCTGCCCGACCAGACTGGAGAGCACATGTTGAACGTCCACCGCGGAACCGGTGGTGTTTTCAGTTGGAACGACTTTATCCAGCAGACCGTTACCGACGGTCCCCATCACCGCGCTGGTTTCGCCGAGCAGCTTTGCCCACTGCGCCAGCAGCTGAGTGGTGGTGGTTTTCCCGTTGGTGCCGGTGACGCCCACCAGACGCAGCTGCTGCGACGGCTGATGATAAAAACGCCCGGCCAGCGCCGATAAGCGTTCGTTAAGCTGGCTCAGGTAGATAACCGGCACGCCGTGCATTTCACGGATCTCACCGTCTTTAGCTTCGCCCTGCGCTTCAGCAATAATGGCAGCCACACCTTGCGCTATCGCCTGCGGGATATAACGACGCCCGTCCGCCTGATGACCCTGTACCGCGATAAAGAGATCGCCGGAAGCAGCCACCCGGCTGTCCAGCGTCATCTCTCGCAGAATGCGCTCCGGTGCGTTTGGCACCCATGGAGCGAGTAGGTCGCGCAAATTACGATCTGCCACCTGTTCCCTCGCCTTGATTAATTACAAATTCACTTTTTTCGCCCGTTGCCAGCGCATCCGGCTCGATGTTCATGGTACGCAATACGCCGCCCATGATGGCACCGAAGACCGGCGCGGAAACGGCGCCACCGTAGTATTTACCTGCCTGCGGGTCGTTGATCACCACCACCAGCGCGAAGCGCGGATGGCTGGCGGGCGCAACGCCTGC
>ERZ773103.4153-NODE-4153-length-10910-cov-4.919853_pt1 | contig 10910 bp, 7 predicted proteins | sample MGYA00511118_ERZ773103 | MGnify/ENA primary metagenome ERZ773103 (study PRJEB29015, sample SAMEA2737821) | human gut metagenome | biome: human gut; feature: human-associated habitat; material: faeces | place: China | collected 2012 ... | reverse complement strand
TAGAGCACTTGACTTTTAATCAAGTTGTCCGGGGTTCGAATCCCCGCACGCTCATTAAGAAAAAGGCGTAAACTCATTAAGAGTTTACGCTTTCTTTTATGTATTTTATAAATTCTTCAGCGACGTGAGAAAGTCGGTGATTTTTATTCCAGATAATAACGTAAGATGCCTGTACTGGAGGATGGATGATTTCTTTTATGCAGACATCTTTACCAGAGTAGTTTCCGGCAGAAGCTGGATAAATGGAGATTCCGACACCGTGTCTGACTAATTCATAGGCATTTATCATATGAGCCATTCTGCAGCGGATGATAGGTGTACCGTCAGTGCCTTCAAACCATTTATTGATTTCATCAAGGCGGGAAGCTCTTGATGGGATGATCAGATCATAAGGTAATAGATCTGCTGCTTTTATGGTCTTTTCAGGAGCGGTTGCCAAAGGGTGATCTTTTGGAAGCATGGCAATCCACGGTTCGCTGTAAACTGGAATAGATTCTACGCCTTCTGCGTTAAAGGGTTTCATGATAATTGCCAGTTCGCATAATTCTTTCATAACACGATTGATAACATCGTCTGAATTTCCATTCCAAAGATTATATTGTACGTGTGGATGCTGTTTATTAAAATCAGAGATCCACTGGGCAAATAATCTTGGGGCGGATCCTTCTACAGAGGCCAGATATAAAGTCCCATGAAGTCCACTTTTTATTTCGGAAATATCTTCGGTGGATTTGTGGACGAGATCCATAATCTGAGTAGCATATTGTTTGAAGAGAACACCTTCTTCACTGAGTTGTAATGCATGTGGTTTTCGAATAAATAATTTGACGCCCAGTTCTGTTTCAAGGTCATGAATCTGGCGGCTTAAGGGTGGCTGAGCCATTGCGAGTTTTTCAGCAGCTCGTGTAAAGTTAAGTTCTTCTGCGACAGCGAGAAAATATCGGATATGTCTTAGTTCCATATTTATACCTCCATTCTACTACTCTGATTTGTAGCATCATTTTATATTTCTATGTATCTCCATTTTCAGGTTTTTGAGTTACGATACCTAAAAAGTATCACTATATCGTTATTATATATATTTTACTTTTTTAAATCAATATGGTACATTATAATCAACAAAAGGAAGTCAGGCCGGACCTCTTGAAACAGGAAAATATTTAGATATTTAAGTGTAGGAGGAATGATTTATGAAGACATTACTTATGAGAATTAGAGAATGGTTAGATGCTTATTATGATAGTTTTAAGATGGTAACATTATAATAATAACGAATGATGATTATTAAGATAGTGTGATTATGATGAAGCAAATAGAAGATAATTGGTGAAGGGATACTGCATTTGAGTGATGTGGTATCCCTTCTTCAATGTGTAAAATGTGGAAAACTATTTTTGATAAGAAATTGTAGGTGAATATCTGGAGTGAAATTGGGGAATACTCTGAGAAAATATAGAAAAAGTGAGTAAAACTATGGTATTTGATCAGGATGATGTAAAAAGAATAAAGCAAATGATTTTATTTTCAATATTATTGATAGTAGCATTTTGGAAGTATGAAGTGATTTTTCAGATGTTTTCATATATATTGAAAATATTTTTTCCTTTTTTATTGGGCGGAGCTATTGCGTTTGTATTAAATGTACCTATGAATTTTTTAGAGAAAAAAATAAGTTCGAGTAAAAAAGATTCTAGCAAAAAAATCTCTTTGAAAATGATTCGTTTCATAAGTTTGGGAATTGTGGTGGTGAGCGTGGTATGTATTGTTGGCGTTATTTTGTTTATATTGATTCCGAGATTGATACATACCTTTCAGAATATCGGAAATCAGTTGGATTTATTTTGGAATAGTATTTCTTTATATTTTGATAAGATTGGTAAATGGACGGCTATGTTGGATTGGGTGGGAGTCGATCAGAAGAATTTTAGTGGTGAGATTCAGAAATTTTTTATTTCCGGAACGGGAGGTTTATGGGATTCTACTTTTAAAATAGCCAGAGGAGTTGTCAGAGGGATTATCAATACATTGATTGCAGTTGTATTTTCTTTGTATTTATTAATGCAGAAAGAAACGTTAGGGATGCAGGTTAAAAAGGTGTTGTATGCTTTTTTTCGGAAAGGACGTGTGGATGCTTTTTTGGAGGTGATGCGCCTTACGTATCATACATTTTCGGGATTTTTAACGGGACAATGCGTGGAGGCAGTAATTCTTGGAAGTATGTTTGTGGGGATGTTGTTGATTTTCAAAATTCCTTATGCATTATTAATTGGAATCTTAATTGCTTTTACAGCTTTGGTGCCGGTGTTTGGGGCATTGGCCGGATGTCTGGTCGGAACATTTTTAATATTTGTGACGGATCCGGTAAAGGCAATGATATTTATCATTATTTTCGTGATATTGCAGCAGATAGAAGGTAATTTTATATATCCACGGGTGGTGGGAAATTCAGTTGGACTTCCATCAATATGGGTTTTAGGAGCGGTGACTTTGGGTGGAAATCTTATGGGAATTACGGGAATGTTGATATTTATTCCGCTGATTTCGGTGTTGTACGCACTTTTTCGTGAAATTGTCTATCTAAAGTTAAAAAAGTCTGGAATTGAACCGGAAGATATCCTATATTTTTGATGTTTTATTCTCTATTTTTTTGACAATATAGGGGGTGTATGCTAAAATTTATACGTATAACTATAAGATACCGCAGGTATTGTATTTAGGTTGAGGTGAGAGATTTGGATAAATATGAATATAGGGTAAAGACGGAGCAGATGCTCGGATACGTCGAGAAAAAGCAGTATAAAAAAGCAATGGAAATTGCTGACACGATTGACTGGCGTAGAGTAAAAAGTGCTTCTATGTTGAGTTCAGTCAGTGAGATATACGAGTATAACGGTGAATATCAAAAGAGTAGAGAGATATTATTGGTTGCGTTTGACAGATCGCCGGGAAGCAGAAAGATTATATATCGTTTAGGAACGCTGGCGTTAAAGTTGAACGAGATAGAAGAAGCCTCCGATTGCTATGAGGAATTTGTGAAATTAGCACCGAGAGACCCTAACCAATATATATTGAGATATAAGATTTTAAAGGCGCAGGAAGCACCGCTGACAGAGCAGATTACAGCTCTGGAAGATTTTAAGAAGGCCGAATATATTGAAAAGTGGGCATATGAGCTCGCAAGATTGTATCATGAAGCAGGAATGACTGCAGAGTGTCTGGAAGAATGTGATGATCTGATTTTGTGGTTCAGTGAAGGCAAGTATGTATATCAGGCGATGGAGCTCAAGATGAAATACAAACCACTGACTCCATTACAGCAGAAGAAGTATGATAGTCGTCCGGGAGCACCTAAGAAGGAGGTGGTGGAGGAACCTGCACCGACTCCAGTGGTGGCTAAGACTCATGTGCAGCCGGTTGTGGAAGAGACAACTGCGATTCCGAATTTACGACAGGTGATCAGTGAAGTTGAGAAGGATTCGGTAGAAGAGCCGGAGGATGATATCATTATTACAAAGCCGGAAGAGACCGAACGTCACTCAGCTATCACGAATGTAATTACAGGTTCTTCTTTGCAGGAAGCTTTGAAGACAGGGGTTGCGATCGCAAGCGGCATTAATATGGAAGAAAAGGCCATGAAGGAGAAAGACGAAGAACTTCGTGTAAATGGCCAGATGAAGATTGATGAGATCCTTCAGGAGTGGGAAGAAAAGCAGAAAACACATGCTGAGGCGATAGAGAAGCAAAAAGAAAAGGACGAAGAGCGACTTCGTAAAGAACGTGAAGAAGCTGAACGCCGAATGGAAGCCGAACGTTTAGAGGTTGAGAGAAAAGCAGCTGAAGCGGAGGCAGCAAGAAAAGCAGCCGAGGAAGAGGCAGCGAGAAAGGCAGCTGAAGAGGCAGCGAGAAAGGCAGCTGAAGAGGCAGCAAGAAAAGCAGCCGAGGAAGAGGCAGCGAGAAAGGCGGCTGAAGAAGAAGCGGCAAGAAAAGCAGCCGAAGAAGAGGCAGCAAGAAAAGCGGCTGAAGAAGAGGCAGCAAGAAAAGCGGCTGAGGAGGCTGAGAAAGAGCCAGAAGTTGACGATTTGGCGCAGATGATGGATCAGATGGAGATCGAAGAAGATGAAGATGCTGAAGAAGTTTCCATTGATGATATCACAATAGATGAAGAGCTTATTAAAGATGTTATTTCAGAATCAGAGACGGATGAGGACGACTTTGAAGAAGTAGAAGAAGCCGATGAAGACGACTTTGAAGAAGCAGAAGAGTTCGATGAGGATGACTTCGAAGAAGTAGAAGAAGCCGATGAGGATGACTTCAAGGAAGCAGAAGAGTTCGATGAAGACGACTTCGAGGAAGTAGAAGAAGCCGATGAGGATGACTTTGAAGAAGCGGAAGAGTTCGATGAGGATGGTTTCGAAGAAGTAGAAGAAGCCGATGAGGATGACTTTGAGGAAGCGGAAGAGTTCGATGAGGACGACTTCGAGGAAGTAGAAGAGGCTGACGAGGACGATTTTGAAGATAGTTTCGAGGAAGTAGAAGAGGCTGACGAGGACGATTTTGAAGATAGTTTCGAAGAGTTTGAAGAGGTCGATACAGATGCAGAAGACGCAGATGGATTTGAAGAGTTTGAAGAGGTAGAAGACGATCTTGATGGTGTTGAAGAAGCAGACGAGGAAGATGATTTTGATGACTTTGGGGACTTCGGAGACTTCGGAGATTTTGAAGATGAGGATGATCTAGGCGAAGCGGATTTCGAAGAAGAAGAGTTCGATGAGGATGACTTTGATGAAGGCGACTTTGATGAAGAAGATTTCGACGAGGATGACTTTGACGAGGACGACTTCGATGAGGATGATTTTGATGAAGAGGACTTCGAGGAAGAAGAACTTGACGAAGAAGATTTCGAAGAAGTAAAAGCTTCGGAGAAGAAGCCTAAGAAACGAGTATCTGCACAGACTTTAGAGATTGAAGAACCTTCCGAAGAAGAGATTCAAGAGAGAATTAAGAAGTCAAAAGGAAGCGGTGTCCCGTTTGATACAGGATTTGTTGTAACAGGACGTTATGACTTGAGTGCAACAAGTGAGATTGGACTGAAAGCTGGTCTTACAGAGGATCAGAAGAAATTGTTCTCTTATTTCGTTCCTGTAAGAGGTATGAGTGAGCAGATTGTAAGTGTTCTGGATAATGACAGAAGAGCTCAAAGAGAAGGAACTTCTAAGACAGGAAACTTAATGGTAATCGGACGTAAAGGTTCTGGTAAGACTGTTCTGGCTGTTGATATTGTAAAGGCAATTCAAAAGCAGAGAAACTTAAAGCAGGGTAAAGTTGCTATCGTTACCGGAGAGTCTTTGAATAAGAAAGAGCTTACAAATATTATTCAGAAGCTTCGTGGAGGAGCGATCATCATTGAAAAAGCTGGTAAGTTAAATTCCAGAACGATCAAGGAATTGAATTACTTGATGGAGAAGAAGACAGGAGAGCTGTTATTTGTTCTGGAGGATCAGAGAAAACCGTTAGAGCGTATCATGACTGCTAACCCGGATTTCAAGAAGAAATTTACTTCCAGACTGGAGCTTCCGGTATTTATCAATGATGAGTTGGTAACCTTCGGTCAGACTTATGCAAAAGAGAATGGTTATAAACTGGATGAGATGGGTATCCTGGCATTGTATAGTCGTATCGATGTAATGCAGAGAGAAGATCATTCCGTATCCGTTGCTGAGGTTAAAGAGATCATGGATGAGGCAATCGAACATTCTCAGAAAGCAACAGCAAAACATCTTGCACGTAGAGTATTTGGTAAAGGAACGGATGAGTCAGACAGAGTCATCTTAAAAGAAGAAGATTTTAAGATCTGATAAGATTCGACAGAGTTAAAAATTTTTGAGAAAGAGTTTTGATATTTTGATATCGAGGCTCTTTCTTTTTATATTGTGTTATTGTATAATATTTATAATAATAACGCAGTTTTTTGGTGAAAACTGTATAAAATGATCGGAAAGGTGAATTATATGGCTTCAAAGAAATATAAACCATATGAAGTGGGGGAACTTGACCAGTATTTATTTGGTCAGGGCAAGCATTACGAAATTTATAAAAAGTTAGGTGCACATAAGGCGAAGAAGGGAAGAAAAGAAGGCGTGTATTTTGCTGTGTGGGCACCACATGCCAAATCGGTGTCTGTGGTAGGCGAATTTAACGACTGGGATCGTACGAAGAATCCAATGGAACGTCTGGGAGAGGGCGGAATCTATGCGTGTTTTGTTCCGGATGTTAAAAAGTACGCCATGTATAAGTATTCTATAGAGACTTACAGTGGAGATTTTATTATGAAAGCGGATCCGTATGCGACACATGCCGAGTTGCGTCCGGGCACAGCGTCTAAGTATGTGGATATTTCAGATATCAAATGGTCGGATGATGCGTGGATGGAACAGCGTAAGAGTTGGGATCATAAGACGAATCCGATGTCAATTTATGAGGTACATATTGGTTCCTGGAAGAGACATCCGGGGCGTGAGGATGAAGGATTCTACAGTTACCGTGAATTTGCCAAGGAAGCTGTGAAATACATCAAGGATATGGGATATACGCATATTGAGCTTATGGGAATTGCAGAGCATCCGTTTGATGGTTCCTGGGGATATCAGGTGACCGGTTATTATGCACCAACTTCCAGATATGGTACGCCACAGGATTTTGCGTGGATGATCAATTATTTCCATAAGAATAAGATCGGTGTCATTCTTGACTGGGTACCGGCACATTTCCCAAAAGATGCACATGGATTGGCGGACTTTGATGGTACGCCTACATATGAATATGCCGATCCGAGAAAAGGAGAACATCCGGACTGGGGTACGAAGATTTTTGATTTTGGTAAACATGAAGTACAGAATTTCCTGATCTCAAATGCTTTGTACTGGATCGAGCAGTTCCATGTCGATGGACTTCGTGTGGATGCGGTTGCTTCTATGCTGTATCTGGATTATGGAAAAAAGGATGGAGAATGGGTAGCGAACGAGTATGGCGGTAATAAGAATCTGGAGGCAGTCGGATTCTTTAAGCATCTTAATTCCGTAGTGCTTGGACGTAATCCGGGAGCGGTGATGATCGCGGAAGAGTCTACGGCATGGCCGAAAGTTACCGGCGCTGTTGAAGATGATGGTCTTGGATTTAGCTTGAAGTGGAATATGGGATGGATGCATGATTTTACAGAATATATGAAATTAGATCCATATTTCCGTAAGGATAATCATCACGCGATGACATTTGCGATGAGTTATGCATACAGCGAGAATTACATTCTGGTGCTTTCTCATGATGAGGTTGTGCATCTGAAATGTTCAATGTTAAATAAGATGCCGGGTCTTGGATTCGATAAATATGCAAATCTGAAGGCCGGATATGCATTTATGGCAGGACATGCTGGTAAGAAACTTCTCTTTATGGGACAGGAATTTGCGCAGCTTAGAGAATGGAGCGAGGAAAGAGAACTAGACTGGTATCTTCTGGAAGAGCCGGAACATCAGGCGATTCAGAACTGGGTACGAGATCTCTTACATCTTTATAAGCGCAATAAAGCAATGTATGAGCAGGATTGTGGCTGGCAGGGATTTGAATGGATCAATGCGGATGATGCATATAGAAGTATATACAGTTTCGTGAGACATTCTAAGGACAATAAGAAGAACCTTCTGTTTGTCTGCAATTTCACGCCGATGGCGAGGGATGACTATCGTGTAGGCGTGCCGAAGAGGAAGCAGTACAAGCTGGTTCTGAACAGTGACGATGAGAAATATGGCGGAACGGGTGAGGAGAGACCTCTGGTTTATAAAGCAGAGAAACAGGAATGTGACGGAAGACTATATTCATTTGCGTACAAGCTGCCACCGTATGGAGTTGCTGTATTTGAATTTTAATTTTAGTATATAAATTTTGAGAGTTATAGATAGATAAGTGCAGAGAAAAACAGCCGGGCAATATGTCCGGCTGTCTGCATATCTTAGGTTATTCAGCGCTCTGAGAAGTTGCCTCGGATTCTATGACATTTCCATTGTTGGAAGAAGTGTCATCTGAAGAGCTATCTGTCTCGGAAGAATCAGAACTTGTAGAAGTGTCTGACTCATATCCTGTAGAAGAGTCTTCTGTTGAATCTTCAGAATTGTAAGAATCTGCATTTTCAGTAGATTCTACATTTGGTTCATTATTTTTGGAAGGTGTCAATGTATCTTGTGTTCCGTTGCTATTCGTTTTTACAGAAGAATCTGCATCGTCAGAGGATGATTTACTTCCGCCGAAAAGATTCTTGAAGAAATTCGAAATCTTAGCAAAAAATCCTTCGTTGTCACTGCTATTATCACTATTGGATGAAACAGAATCTAAAGTACTGTCGATGATCGTACCTGCTCCAAAAGTATCATCGTTTGTATCATTGATGATTCCACCGTCAGACTCGCCACCGAATATACCTTTGATAGAATCCCAGAGGTTTGCAAAGAATCCTTTGTCCTTGCCACCGGTCAGGTTATCAAGTGTTGTTTGTAATGATTTGACATCGTAGTCGTACTGAGAAATCTTCTCCATCAGGTCTGTGATCTGTGCAATCTGATCATCGGTAAGAGTAACACCGGCTTTATCAGCGGCGTTATTGACCGTATCCTGAATCTCAGAAGGATCTGAGAGACCTTTTTCGATGACATCTTCTTTTACCTGGTTCATGATGTCTGTAGCGGCATCTTCTCCTACAGAATCGGATAAATCGGTTGTCGTTACAAGTTCCTGAGTAGCGGCTTCTTTCTGACCTTCATCAAGAGTCTTGCCACTTGCTTTCTCATAAGCGAGCATGATTCCGGTCAAGGCACCTGTTCCGGATACTGCAAATGGTGCTGCGGCAACGACATTACAGTTCTCTACACCGGATGTTGTAAGTGTACTTGCGATCATAGAACTGGTGACATATGTAAGGTTGGCTGTCTTAACCTGGATTCCACCGCTGGAAGTAGGCTCTACATAAGCACAGCTATAAGTTCTGCTACCAATCTGTTCCTCCGGAGCTACGCCCTCTAAGTACTGGCGTTCCTGAGAGTTGTTGACTTCGATCGTTGCAACCTTGTCCGAAGAAGTTCCAAAGTATTCATACATGGAAGCTCTCTGATCTTCTGTGAGGTCTGCTCCGAGTGTTACGACATTCGCATTGTCAGCGTATGCAACAGCCGGCATAGCGGTGCAAGTCATAACAGCAGCTAAAGTAACTGGTATTAATTTTTTAAACTTTCTCATAATATTTGATGTTATCCCCTTTCAAATGAATGATTATCCCCTTGTGTCATGGTTACTTATTTAGAGAGACACTATATAAGTTCTATGATATAGTGTCTCTTAGAACCGTTCACAGTATATCACATTTTTGAGAAATGAAAAATAAAATATATCTTAACTAATTCTGAATATCTGTCTTAGCCGCTTCTCAAATTGTGCCTGACTGATGATTCCCTGCATGAATCCCATGCATTGTCCGCCTTTGAAAAAAATAAATGTTGGAACGATATCGGCACCATAAGTTGCCGACAGTTCCGGAAAGCGGTCAATATCTATCAGAAAGAAATGTGCTTTGTGCTGATATTTCTTTTCAAGGCTTTCTATCATAGGTTTCATCATGGCACATTTGCCACACCAGGCGGCATAGAACATTACCATGACAGGGAATGGACGGTTGATCTCGGTTTCAAAAGTTTCAGGTGTCAGATGCAGCATGTGAAAACCTCTTTTCCTGGGATTTTTCATCTAGCATCTGGGGTTCAGGATTCGGATGACTTCATCCATAGATCTGTGAAACTGGTGGCAGCATTTGGAGAGCCGCTTGTTACAGTAAGTAAACTCACAGATTTTTTGTTTGATACATTTCCTTTTATGCCCCATACATATGCCTTTCAGATAGAAATTCTTTCATAATATTATATGCTTTATGATTTCCTTCTGGCAATTAATTTGCAGATCGGATTTCCCTGGGAAGAGAATTTCTCTTCATATTCGGTCATAATATTTCCATGATTCATAACTTCATCGTGGTGTAAATCATAGCTGCAGTCCGTCATGGTAAATGTATCTGAATCCGCGAGTTCCTCGACCGAGAAATCAAAAAGCGGCCGGTTATCCGTCTTAAATTCGACACTTCCATCTGCTGTGAGTATCTTATCATATAAGGCAAAATACTCGCGGGAAGTCAGACGTCTTCTGGCATGGCGTGCTTTCGGCCACGGATCGGAGAAGTTCAGATAAATACGGGAAACTTCGCCCAGGGCAAACACCTCGCAGATATCGTGAGCATCCATGCAGATAAAACGCACATTTGTCGGTGGCGTAATGCTAGTAGCTTCTGTCATATCTTCGGATTCCGTTATGTTCTCGGCTTCTAAAGACTGATATTTCTCGACGGCACGGAGAAGCACACTGGAGTAGCGCTCAATGCCGATGTAGTTAATATCCGGATTCTTTGCGGCTAATTGCAGTAAAAACTGTCCCTTTCCCATACCAATCTCGATATGCAGAGGGTTGTCGTTGTGAAATACGGTATTCCATTTCCCTTTATAAGAGGTCTCATCTTTAATGACCTGCTCGCAGGCGGCAAGAACACCTTCGGCTCTTGGTATATTTCTTAATCTCATAAATCCTCCATTGAGTGTTCGTATAATCATAACTTTTTTGACGTTATCTACGCTAATATACCATAAAGAAAGAAAAAATTCAATTTTTTGGAACTTTTTGCAAAAAAGGTCTTGCTTTTTGGGGACAGGTATTATATAATCAATCTTGCGTTGTGAGAGACACAACACTTAATTAAATAAATGTGCGCGATTAGCTCAGCTGGCAGAGCACCTGACTCTTAATCAGGGTGTCCAGGGTTCGAACCC
>ERZ773103.4141-NODE-4141-length-10936-cov-3.266795_pt1 | contig 10936 bp, 8 predicted proteins | sample MGYA00511118_ERZ773103 | MGnify/ENA primary metagenome ERZ773103 (study PRJEB29015, sample SAMEA2737821) | human gut metagenome | biome: human gut; feature: human-associated habitat; material: faeces | place: China | collected 2012 ... | reverse complement strand
CGATGAAGCAAAGCAGTTTGTGTATAATCTGCATCATCCCAATGTTGCTAAAATAATGGAGAAAAAACACCGGGGAACGGCACAAAAGACGGAGGATGCGGGATGAAACAGAGGCAGCGAGAACAGGTTCAAAGAGGCTGTGTGGTGGGCACCGTGGTGCTGCTGGCATGGCTGTGCCGGGTGCTCCCGCTGGAGGGGATGCCCTCCGGCCTGCAGGAAGCCTGCGGTATCCTCCGGAGCCTGCTGTATCTGAGCCTGTTCGCAGGGTGGGGGATCTCCCTGTACAACCGCACGGTGCATCCGCAGGTGCGGCGGCTGCTGCTGAACGTGGATCTGTTGATGCTGTTCTGGATCCTTGTGCGCACCCTGCGGTTCCAGCTGAACACTCCCCCGGAGATCGATCGGATGCTGGGGTACCTCTACTATGCCCCCATGCTGGGGATACCGGTGCTCTGCGTTCAGCTGGTCCTGACGGTGGACAGATCCGAGCGCTACCGCCTGTCTGCCTGGGCCAGAATGCTGTGGCTGCCCTCGGCGGTGCTGCTGGAGCTGGTGCTGACCAACGACCTGCACCAGCAGGTGTTCCGGCTGCAGCAGCCCTGGAACGAAAACTACCAGTACGGCTGGCTTTTCGGTCTGGTGGTGGGGTGGATCGTGATCTGCATCCTGCTGGCCTTTGGGATCATCGCCCACAAGAGCCGGAACCCCCGGATCCTCCGGCGGCTGCCCCTGCCTGCCATTCCGCTGGTGCTGCTGGGAATATACGCGGTGCTTTACGGCTTCCATTTTCCCCTGATCAGGCAGTTTCTGGGGGATATGACCATCGTTCACTGCCTGATGACGGCGGCTTCGCTGGAAGGGGGCCTGCGCTGCGGCCTGATCCAGTCCAACACCGGCTATGAGGAGCTGCTGCGCGTCACCTCTCTGGCGGTGCAGCTGGTGGACCGGCAGGGCAATGTGTACTGCTGCTCCGAGAATGGCCGCATGGTGGACCGCCGGGAGCTGCAGGCCGCCATGAATGGCACGGTGCAGCTGGACGAGCATACCCTGCTGCGCAGCGCACCGGTGCAGGGCGGCTATGTGATGTGGCAGACAGACATCACCGAGCTGGTGGAAAACATGGAGCGCCTGAAGGAGAACCGCACGGAGCTGGCAGAGCGCAACTATCTGGAACAGCAGAACTACGAGGCGGAGCGCAAGACCAACGCCCTGCGGGAGAAGAACCGCCTGTACGATCTGCTGCAGCGTCGGCTGGCCCCCCAGATCATCCGGATGGATCAGCTTCTGACCCGGTACCACACGGCCCCGGAGGCAGACAGGCGGCAGCTGCTGGGGCAGGTGGCGGTGCTGGGCGCTTACCTGAAACGGGGGGCCAACCTGATGTTTCTGGCCCAGAAGCACCGGTATGTGCCCTCGGCAGAGCTGCGGTATGCGCTGGAGGAATCCATCAGCAGCCTGGAGCTGGCCGGGGTGGAGTGCGCCATGGAGGTGACCCAGGGGGTCCGGCTTCCGGCAGAGGCGGCAGCGGCCTGTTACAGCCGGTTCGAGTCGGTGGTGGAGGGGGCGCTGGGGCAGATGGATGCCCTGTTCGTGCGGGCCGTCTGGAAGGATCACCGGCTGAACCTTTATCTTTCGGTGGAGACCGGGGTGGACCTGAAAGCCGTCTGCCCCGCCGCTGTGCAGGAGGCCCCAGGCAGCTGGGTGCTGAACGATCACTTTGAAGGAGGTGCCCCGGAATGTGGAACAAACTGAAACAGTGGCTGCACCCGGACCACATCACCCGCAGCTCCATCAAGGAGGGCTTTGACGACCTGCCCGCGGCGGTGTGCTACTTTACCCCGGACGGCATCATCCGGCTGTGCAACCGGCAGATGTTCCGGGTCTACCGTGCCCTCTCCGGCCGGGATCTGCAATCGCTGGAGGAGCTGCACCAGCAGGTGCTGGCCCCTACCCATGGCCGGAGGGTGGACGGCAAAAATCCGTCCTTTGTGCTGCCGGACGGCACCTGCTGGCTCTACTCGGAGCAGACCGTGCTCGGGGAGGGGGTCCGCCCCCATGTGGAGTGCATCTTTTCGGAGGTGACAGACCTGCAGCGCCAGCGGCAGGAGCTGCTGCGGCAGAATCAGGAACTGCTGCGGATGAACCGGGAGCTGCGCCGGCTGTCGGAGAACGTGCAGGAGATGACCCGGGAAAAGGAGATCATGGCGTTCAAGACCCGGCTCCACGATGAAATGGGCTACGGCCTTACGGCGGTGCGGCAGTGCCTGCTGCAGCGGAAGGACCCGGCGGAGCTGGAAGCCTCCCTTGAACAGATGAAGAAGGCGGTGCAGCTGTTCCGGAAGGACAGTGAGGCCCTGCCGGAGGAAAACGAGTGGGACGTGTTTGTGGAGGACGCGGCCCAGCTGGGGGTCACGGTGGCCCTGCAGGGGCCCATGCCCCGGCAGCACCAGCATCTGCTGCTGACCATTGCCCGGGAGTGCATCACCAACGCGGTGCGCTACGCCGGGGCCAACCGGCTGGAGATCACCATCACCCCGCAGGGCGGGGGCCAGCGCTGGCAGTTTGAAAACGACGGCCCGCCCCCCGCAGACCCCGCCATTACGCCGGGCGGAGGGCTTACCGCCATCCAGCGCCGGGTGATGCAGGCGGGCGGCACCATGGAGGTGCAGGCCCGGCCCCGCTACCGGCTGTGTGTGAACCTGCCAAAGGAGGAAACGATATGACCAGCGTTTTGATCGTGGAAGACCAGCGGATGCCCCGGGAGAACATGGAGCACCTTGTGGAGGACAGCGGCCGCTACCGCCGGGTGGCTTCCCTGAGCACAGCGGAAATGGCGCTGGCCCAGTGCGCCCGGCACACCGTGGATCTGGTGCTGATGGATGTGTGCACCAAGGGCAGCCGGGACGGCATTGATGTGGCGGCAGAGATCAAGGCCCGGTACCCGGAGACCAAAGTCATCATCATCACCTCCATGGTGGAGGAAAGCTACCTGAAACGGGCAAAGGCCGCCGGGGCCGAGAGCTTCTGGTATAAGGATGTGTCCCCGGAGAGCCTGCTGGAGGTGATGGACCGCACCATGGCGGGGGAAAGCCTCTACCCGGACCGCACCCCGGAGACCCGCCTGGGGCAGGTCAGCAGCACCCAGCTCACCCCACGGGAGATCGAGGTGCTGCGGCTGGTGTGTGAGGGGCTGGAATATGAGGAGATCGCTGCAGAGCTGGGCATCTCTTCCCGCACCGTAAAGCGCTTTGTCTCTTCCCTGCTGGAAAAAACCGGCTACTCCAACCGCACCCGCCTGGCCATTGCCGTCACCAAGAAAAACTTCATCCTCCCCCATCTGGAGGAGGAGTGAGAAACCTCTCCTGAACAGGTCCGTAAAAAGTAGACAATAGACAAAAAGCCTCCCCGTGTAGGATAATAGAACTACACGAGGAGGTTTTGCTATGTCCAGAAAATATGTAAAGATCGACGAACACGGAAAAGAAATTTTAGAACTGAAGCGAGAAGGTAAGACGAATCGAGAAATCGCACAGAAGTTTGGAGTAGACAGGAAGTGCATCAGAAACTGGGTAACTCGGTTCAATCGGCAGCAGCGGAAGCTGACGGCAGGTATCAAGCCACGCCCAAAAGGCAGACCTCGGAAAGATGCTCAGCCAAGAGATATTGTCGCAGAGCAAGCATATGAGATCAACCGATTGAAAATGGAGAATGAACTGCTGCGGGATTTTATGCGATCCATGGAAAGGAAGTGAAGCCAAGTTTCAAATATGCAGTCATTCATCGGCACCGTACAAAGTATACAGTAAAAGCTCTGTGCGAGATTCTTCAGATTTCCAGAAGTGGTTACTACAAGTACGTCAAACATCTGAACCGCACGGCGAAAGACTTTGAACTTGCAGAAAAGATTCGTACAAAGCAGGAATCTTGTAAAAAGACATACGGCTACCGCCGAATGAAACTCTGGCTGGATAGTGAAGGAATCACTAAGAATCCAAAGACAATCTTGCGAATCATGCACAAGTACGACCTTTTGAGTGAGATTCGTCGCAGAAAAAGATGGCGAAAAATGGGCGAGGACAAGCACAGATATGACAACTGGCTGAACCGAGAATTCAATGCCGAGCATCCAAATCAGAAATGGGTTACCGATATTTCTTACATTCAAACTCAAGAAGGGGTTCTTTACCTATCCATGATTCGTGATTTATACGATAGAAGCATTGTTGCTTACAGGACTGGATCCAGCCAGACAATCAATCTTGTATTGGATACCATTCATCTTGCAATGAAGTCTGTGAAAACAGAAAGTCGCCGGGAGTTGCACCTCCACAGCGACCAAGGGTTCCAATACACCTCACAAGCATATTTCGACCTGACTAAAGAATACGGCATTTTGCCGTCTATGTCAAGGCGTGGAAACTGCTATGACAATGCGTTGGCTGAAAACTTTTTCGGAATCCTCAAAACGGAGTGCATCTACCGAAACAAGCCGGAATCTTTTGAGGAAGCCAACAAGATGATCGATGATTACATTTACTTCTACAACCACGAACGCATCCAACTAAAAACCGGACTGTCTCCACTTTCGCTTCGTCAGTCCGGTTAAGACACACCCTACATGAGGCGCTTTTTATTCATGTCTACTAATTCTGGGGCAGTTCACTCCCCCCTGCAAAGGGGGGCTTTTTTTATGCGCTTTTTGCTCCCAAAAGTGCCAAATTGTGGAACACGCCGAAAATGCTGGAAAAACTTTGGGCAGAACACCGAAAAAATTTCACAGTTTTGTCCCTTATGGCCCATGCGGAGCCGGGGGGGGGGTGTGGTATCCTTGATACAGTAAAACGTTCTGCATCCATGCAGCGAGACACAGCCCGGAAAGGAGGCCGTGGACATGAAATGTGTCGTAGTCGATATGCGCAACAGGCTCTTCGGCGATGCGATATCGGGTTCCTTGCAGCACTTTGACTCAGGGTTCCGGGTCTACCAGACCGAAGGAACCGCTGCGGAGGATCTGTGTGTGGACACCCATGCCGATGTTCTTGTTGCAGAGGTCACGGCCTACCCGCCGTGGCGGCTGGAACAGCGGCTGGACCAGTGCCGGAGGCTGCGGCAGGGGCTGCCAGGCTGCCAGGTGGCGCTGGTGGTAGATGAGGTGTGCGAGCCTCAGCTGGCGGACCAGGTGCGGCGGGCGAAAAAGGACGGTCTGATCGACGGGTTCTTTTACAGCTCTGTCTCCTCCGACTATCTCTCTGCTATGATCGATGCCCTGTGAACCCATTGAAACAAACAGCATGATTCTGGAAAGGAGCAACTACCATGACGAACAAGAAACTGAAGATGGCGGCAATGTCCGTGGCCCTGACCGCCTGTGTGGCCGCAAGCCCTCTGGCAGCAAACGCAGATGCTCCGGAAGCAGCTCCGGAGAAAAAGGAGCCTGTGGCGGAGGAAACCAAGAAAGAGGAAAACACCGCAGAACCTCAGGACAACAAGCCGGCTGAAAACGCTCAGGAGACCCTGAAGGATGCGGAAGTCAAATACGATAAAGACAACCCCACGACCAACCCTGACGGCTCCCAGAAGCTGGATGGCGTGATCGTGACCAACCCCGAGGGCAGCGGCGAGACTGACCCCAAGCCCAACCCTAATCCTGACAGCGGCGAGACTGACCCCAAGCCCAACCCCAACCCCGGCTCCGGCGAGACTGGCTCCGGCGAAACTGGCTCTGGCGAAACTGGCTCCGGTGAGACTGGCTCCGGTGAGACTGGCTCCGGCGAGACCGGCAGCGGCGAGACCAAGCCCGAGGAGATAAAGCCCGAAGAGAAAGAACCCGAGGAGAAAGAACCCGAGGAGAAAGAGCCCGAGAAAGTGGAGATCGGCACCGCTGAAAAGACCGAGAAGTCCGAGACCAACGTGGAGACGAAGCCCAACCCCGGCGCAGAGCCGATTGTGGACACCACCACCCCGCCCACTGTGGAGAAGAACCCGGACGGCTCCACCACCATCACCCAGCCCACCGTGACCCCCGGCACGGAGACAACCACCACCACCGGCACCGGCGAGGCCAAGGGCAATCTGCACGAGAAAAAGGAAGAGGTCAAGAAAGAGGATATCGACCTGAACAAAGAGCTGGGCGAGAAGCCGGACATCAGCTGGGATATCAAGCCGGGTGCTGAGGCAGTTGCGGGCAAGGGCTACAAGGTAGAGGAAGTGACCAACTCTGACGATGGCAACAAGCAGACCCTCAAGCTGAAGAAAGAGGAAGAAACCACCGCCGAGATGACTGCCGAAGACATCGCCAAGCTGGTGGATGCCGAAAAGCCCACGGTGAACCCCGACGGCACCTATACCCTCACCCGGACCGAGACCATTCTGGACGCAGAGGGCAACCCCCAGACCCGCACCACCTACATCACCATTCAGAACAACAAGGTCACCACCAAGACCACCACCGAGCTGACCATCACCCGGGAAAAGGAAAAGCAGGAAGGCGAAGCAAAGGTTGAAGACAAGGTGGTGAAATACCCCGAGATCACTGTTACCAATAAAGAGAAGCCCGAGGAGAAGCAGACCATCTCCCGTGACCTTCTGGATACCATCCTCAGCCAGAACCCGAAGGAAGACGGCAGCTATGAGTACACAGATGGTGAAGGCCAGAAGTATGAGATCAGGGTCGATGAAACTGCTAAGAACCTGAACAACGCAGAGATCGTTGCAAGATTGAAGCAGGACGGCCACACAGAGTATACTTTGGGTGCGGACGGCGAGATCTATTACACCACCCCGCACAACGAGACCGTCAAGCTGGACGTAACGCAGAACCAGCTTCTCCGCCGGAGCCTCACTTATACCGTGACCCTGAAGACCACGGAGAAGGGCGAAAAAGAAACCGCTGGTGAGCAGATCGCTACGGAAAAAGCTAAGATGAACGCCACTCGGGATGCCCTGACCAAGGCAGTGGACGCTTTGGGCGTTGATACGGCTACCGCCAGCCAGCTGAAGGCAAAAATCTCCGACCTGAAATTTACGCAGGAGCAGCTGGACAACGGCGACACCTTTGAGGTGACATTGGAAGACGGCAAAAAATACACCCTGACCTACAGCGCCGCTGGGGCAACGGTTACGGCCAGCACGCCCACAACGGACAAATCCGACACCGGCAAGGACCCCGAGAATATCACCGATGTGATGGACAACACCGTTAAAGGCACGGCGTATGTGACAAGCGGCACCATCAGATGGACTGAAACGGGCAAGGAAGGCGAGTATACCGCAACCGTAGGTGATGCCAGTGTGCTCAATGTACCGGATGGAGCGGAGAAGATCTATGTCAACGGACAGTTCACCGGCTATAAGCTTACCTCCACGGATAATGACGGAAATACGGTTACCACGACCTACACCTTCACCTACGGTAACACTTCCAGCATGTCCCCTGAGGAGCTGAATCGGCTGGCTGAGCAGAACCTGATGGAAAAGACAGGCTGCAAGACCCTGGAAGACCTGAAAGCCGCAGGCTATACCAACATCCGGTTTGATAATGCTTCCATCGTGACGTGGACGGTGACCCAAACCACCCAGAAAAAGACCGAGGAAACGAAGCAACTGGGTGAAACGATCCGATATGACGGCGACAAGAATTGGACAATTGCAGCGGACGGCAACACCCTGACCTACGACGGCCAGACCTATACAAAGGATGAAAAGGGCAACTTCACCCGTACTGACGAGAACGACAAAAAGGTCACCTATACCGCTACGGAACAGGAAGAAGATGTTCTGTCTCCTGAGGAAGCCAAGGCAATGCTGGCAAAGAAGTTCGGTGTTGCGGCCGATGCCATTACGCTGAACGCTGACCGAACCACCGCCACCTTTACGAAGGACGGTGCCCCTGTTACGGTTAACTGCGCCAACCTGAAAAAGCGTACCCTGAAGATCGAACGCAGCAAGGATGCATCGTGGCAGAAGGTTGCCACGAACGATGCAGAGCTGGCGGCAGCCTATGAGGAACTGTGGAACGAGATCGAGAAGAAAAAGGGCGAGCTTGGAAAAGGCGAGACCCTCTATGTCGGTGACCTTCAGATCACAGAAAAAACCATAAAGAAGGATGTCATTGAGTATATCGAGGAATACGTCACGCAGGCTGATATGACCCCGGAGCAGCTGAAAGCCGCCCTGAAGGCGCAGGCCGAGGCCGCCCAGAAGCAGATGGTCACGGTCAATGCAGGAACCAAGTACGAGGAAACGCTGCCCAACTATTACGCTGGTGATAAGGCAGACATCTACTACAAGACAAAGGACGGCCAGCGATTAGAATGGTATCAGGTTGAAAAGGATAAGAACGGTTATTATTACTTGCAGTGGAACGGTGGTATCGACTGGGAGAAGGTGTATGTCGAGAAGGTGGAAGTGAAGCCCACCAACATCGAGCACCTGGACCTTGCATCCGGCGCACAGCTGAAGAAGCAGGACGGCACATCCATGGATTGCGTGCTGGTCAACCCGACCCTGGAGTGGAACTACGATGCCAATAAGCTGGTGGATAATGACCCGAGCAACACAAACGTGGGTCTGGACAGCAAGATCAGCTTTGACCGCGAAGGTGGAAAGGGCAATGGCCACTACGAGTACGACCGCGGCGATAATAATAATCCGGACAAGAGTGCTTTCTACAAGGTCACCGGTACGGTGGTCTACGATGCGGTGAAGGAAAACGGAAAGGTTAAGTTGTTTAGTGGTTACAAAGCCCTAGATAATGCCTTCAATGCCTATCTGGAAGAAACCGGTCAGACGGAGACGTACCGGAACCTTGGCTGGCATGAGAAGAAAGCATTCAGAAAGAAGATCAAGCAGACCTACATTGTGGAGATCGGGCCTTCCGGTTCCAACAGCGACAGCCCGAGTGGCTATCAGGTCTACACCCAGAGCGCCGACATGACCGCCTATGGCTATATGACCCGGGATGCCAACACCTGCATCAACCGGACCTACAAACGGCAGGACGGTACTTGGGAGTACGTCGGCGGCTACGACCTGATGATCTCCAGGCTGGTTCAGACGAAGGAAGGCAAGGTGGTGGGCGAGACCGAATCCAAGGTCAAAAACATCTTTGCTCCCCTCAGCATCCGCAAGTCCCAGAATCACTACCTCCGCAGCATGGAGCTTACCAAGAAGACCACTGTGACCACGGAGAATGTGGAGAACAAACTGCCCGGCGGCAGTCAGGAGACGGTAAAGTACCTGTATGATCAGGAGATGACCGAAAACCCCATTACCAAGGAGAATAAGGTCGAAGGCACCGGCACCGGCTCCTACAAGAGCTTTACCAACCTGATCCGGAACATCTTTAAGGGTGAGGACACCGGCACCGTGGAAGGCGGCTTTATCAAGTACGAGTACCACACCGAGAAGACCAAGGACGGCGACCCTGTGAAGTTTGAGGCAGACCAGATGGTAGTGACCACCAAGCAGGATGCGGAAGTGCACTACACCTTTACCTCTCAGGAGAGCCGGGATGTGTGGATCAAGGGCTACACCCAGACCGTGGTGCCGCCCGTGACCCCGGGCCCCGATGCGCCCGAGCTGCCGCCGGTGGAGGACGCAAAGCCCGCCCCCGCCCCGGCTCCCGCCCCCGAGACCCCGGTGCTGCCCGTGGTGCAGGATGCAAGACCTGACCCCGCTCCCGCCCCTGTCTCCGCCCCCGCTCCTGAGACCCCGGTGCTCCCGGCGGTGCAGGATGCCAAGCTGATCCAGACCGGCACCAGCGGCTGGCTGGCAGACCTGATGCTGGGCGCAGGCATGGTGCTGTCTGCAGCGGGATATTGGATGGAGCGCAAGCGCAAGGCCATGTTCTACAAGTCCCAGCACTGAACCCCAACCCCCAAAGGCCCCGGGCAAACGCCCCGCTGACCCTTTGGGCCATGCATCACATTCCTTTGTAATCCCACCAAAAGTTACTTTCCAGAATCTCCTGTTGATCGCTATCCCCTGAGGCAGCGGGCCCGCACGCCGCTGCCTCGCCCCGGAGGGTCCCGCAAGCCCTCCGGGGCTTTTTTTGTTGGCGGCACGGCCCGTTCCGGCAGAAAAAAACAGGGCTGCTCCACATCTCTGCGGGGCAGTCCTGTCTGGCTGCGCGGGTCGGCGCACGGGCTTCCGGGGTTTCCGGAAGGGTGCGGCTCAGCGCGCGGTTTTCTTTTCCTCCGGAGCCTCCGGGTTGTTTTCCAGGTTCAGCTCGGGCATCAGCTCGTTGCTGATGATGGTCAGCATCTGTTCCAGCTTCTTCACGTCCTCTTTGGGGAAGCGCTTGTTCACCCGCTGGACCACCGTGCTCAGGTAGGAGTAGCTGATGTTGTAGTAGTCGATATACTTCTGGGTGGGCCGCAGGTGATACTCCCGGCGGTCGGTGGTGGACTGGATCTTTTCCACATAGCCCTTGCGCACCAGCGAGCCGATCTTATACGCCGCGTTGGGGGTGGAGATCTGCATCATCCGGGAAAACTCCGCAATGGTGGGCTCCCCCATGGCCATAATGCCCTCCATGCAAAAGGATTCCACCGTGGTCAGGGTCGCCTCACGGGTGGCAAAGCGCTGGAACACGTTCTGGTAGAAATGGAGCTTGAACTTGGTATAGACATCGTTGAATGCTTTTTCCAGCATGGTACGGTCTCCCTTCGAACACTCAATTTCCTTTAGTATATCACGCTTTGGTCTTTTTGCCCAGCTTTACGCGCAGAATGTTCAGCACCACCAGCTCCAGCACAATGGCAACGCCCAGCAGGATCAGCGAGGTCCACAGGCTGGCGCTGCTGCCCAGGAACATCTGGGTCAGGCCGGTGATCACATAGCACGCGGCGGAACAGGAAGCGGCGGTAATGGCGTAGGGCAGCTGGGTGGACACATGGTTCACATGGCTGCAATGGGCTCCGGCAGAGGCCATGAT
>ERZ773103.4138-NODE-4138-length-10952-cov-2.681656_pt1 | contig 10952 bp, 8 predicted proteins | sample MGYA00511118_ERZ773103 | MGnify/ENA primary metagenome ERZ773103 (study PRJEB29015, sample SAMEA2737821) | human gut metagenome | biome: human gut; feature: human-associated habitat; material: faeces | place: China | collected 2012 ... | reverse complement strand
TCTGATAGCCGAGATCAACGCCGGTCGGGATCCGCTGGTGCCGCGCAACATTCCGCCGTTCCGTTGGCCGTCGCATCTGCTGCAGGGCTTAGGCATGATCCCCTGCGCCTATCTGCGTTATTACTACATGAAAGACGATCTGCTGCGCCAGGAGCTGGCGGAGGCGGGCGGCGAAGGAACCCGCGGGGAAGTGGTTAAGCAGCTGGAAAAAATCTTGTTTGACCAGTACCGCGACCCGCACCTGGCGGTCAAACCGAAGGCGCTGGAAGGGCGCGGCGGCCAGTACTATTCCGAGGCGGCCTGCGAGCTGATGAATGCCATCTACAACGACAAGCGGATTATCATGCACGTCAACACGCGTAATAACGGCGCCATCAATGGCCTGCCGGATGACTGCGCGGTAGAGGTCAGCTCGCTGATTACCGCTTCTGGTCCGCTACCTCTCAATGTGGCGCCGTTCCCGGAAGATACCCTGCGTTTGCTGCAGCTGATGAAATCATTTGAACGGCTGACTATCGAGGCCGCGCTCACCGGCAACCGCCATACCGCATGGCGTGCTCTGATGCTGAATCCGCTGATCGTCAGCGGCGAGAAGCTCGAACTGGCGTTGGATGAGGTGATCGCTGAGAACCGTCAGTGGCTGCCTGCTTTCCACGCCTGACCCAAGACTCACCGGCCGCCTGGCCGGTGATTTAACCACTGACCGTCTGACTTTACGCCGCAGCGCCCATTTTTCCGCCACACTGTCAATAATTGTTGACAGTTAGCTTCCCGAAAACCCATTCCTGGCCTATTATTCTCCCGTCATTGGCACTTTTAGGGTGAACACTCCCATGCGTCTTGAAGTCTTTTGTGAAGACCGTCTCGGTCTGACTCGTGAATTGCTCGATTTGCTGGTGCTGCGTGGTATTGACCTGCGCGGTATCGATATTGACCCTATTGGCCGAATTTACCTCAATTTCGCCGAACTGGAATTCGCCACGTTCAGCAGCCTGATGGCTGAGATCCGCCGTATCGCCGGCGTGACGGACGTGCGCACCGTGCCCTGGATGCCGTCTGAACGTGAACACCTGGCGCTCAGCGCGCTGCTGGTAGCGATGCCGGAGCCGGTGCTGTCGCTGGATACCAAAGGTCGGGTGGAACTGGCGAACCCCGCCAGCTGCCTGCTGTTTGGCCAAAGCCAGGCGAAGCTGCGTAACCACCCGGTGGCCCAGCTGATCGCCGATTTTAACGTTCAGCGCTGGCTGGAGAGCAGCCCGCAGGAGACGCATGCGGAGCATGTGGTGGTGAATGGGCAGAACTACCTGCTGGAAGTGACTCCGGTCTATCTGGAAGGAGAGCATAACGAGCGAGTGCTGACCGGCGCCGTGGCGATGTTGCGCTCAACCGTGCGCATGGGACGCCAGCTGCAGACCATGACCAGCCAGGATACCAGCGCTTTCAGTCAGATCCTCGCGGTGGGGCCGAAAATGCGCCACGTGGTGGAGCAAGCGCGCAAGCTGGCGATGCTCAGCGCGCCGCTGCTGATTGTCGGCGACACCGGCACCGGTAAAGATCTGCTGGCCCATGCCTGCCATCTGGCCAGTCCGCGGGCGGGCAAACCCTATCTGGCGCTCAACTGCGGCTCCATTCCCGAGGACGCGGTCGAGAGCGAGCTGTTTGGCGACGCGCTGCAGGGCAAGAAGGGCTTCTTCGAGCAGGCCAACGGCGGCTCGGTGCTGCTGGATGAAATTGGCGAGATGTCGCCGCGCATGCAGACCAAGCTGCTGCGCTTTCTCAACGACGGCACCTTCCGCCGCGTTGGCGAGGATCATGAAGTGCACGTCGATGTGCGGGTGATCTGCGCGACGCAGAAAAACCTGATCGAGCTGGTGCAGAAAGGGCTTTTCCGCGAAGATCTCTACTATCGCCTCAACGTCCTGACGCTGTATCTGCCGCCGCTGCGCGATTGCCCGCAGGACATCATGCCGCTGACGGAGCTGTTCGTGGCCCGCTTTGCCGACGAGCAGGGGATCCCGCGGCCGAAGCTCTCTGCCGATCTCAGTACGGTGCTTACCCGCTACAGCTGGCCCGGCAACGTCCGCCAGCTGAAGAATGCCGTCTATCGCGCACTGACCCAGCTGGAAGGATTTGAGCTGCGTCCACAGGACATTCTGCTGCCGGACCATGACGTCGCCTCGCTGCCGGTGGGCGAGGAGGCCATGGAAGGGTCGCTGGACGACATCACCCGCCGCTTTGAGCGCTCGGTGCTGACCCAGCTCTATCGCAGCTACCCCAGCACACGTAAGCTGGCGAAGCGGCTGGGGGTGTCGCATACCGCCATCGCCAATAAGCTGCGTGAATATGGTCTGAGTCAGAAAAAGGGCGACGAATAATCCCGCCAGGCCGGCGACCCACGTCGCCGGCATCCCGGCCTGCAAAGCGGGCCAAACCTGTATATACTGGTTTTTTAATCCTTTTTCCGGGGTGGTGCATCTTGGCGTCGCGTCGCGCGATCGGGCACTGGCTGATATTGCTGCTGCTCTCTGTTCTCTTTTCCTCGCTGCTGTTACGAATACACCTGCCGGCAGCGCTGCTGCTGGGGCCGCTGATCGCCGGTCTCATTTTGAGCCTGCGCGGGGTGAAGTTGAGCATCCCTCGCCCCTGTTATCTGGCGGCGCAGGCCATCGTCGGCTGCATGATCGCCCGGGCGATTAATCCCTCTGTTTTTGGCGTGCTGTTCAACAACTGGGCGCTGGTGCTGGCGATCCTGTTGACCACCCTGGCGATAAGCGGCCTTACCGGCTGGCTGCTGGTCCGCTACAGCGCGCTGCCGGGCGCCACTGGCGCCTGGGGAAGCTCTCCCGGCGGCGCGTCGGCAATGGTGGTGATGGCCCAGGAGTACGGGGCCGATGTGCGGCTGGTGGCGCTGATGCAGTATCTGCGGGTGCTGTTTGTCGTCGGCGCGGCGGCGCTGGTGGTGCGCTATGCCCTGGGCAATGAAGCACAGGAAATGACTCAGGATATTGTCTGGTTTCCATCGTTGACCCTGAATTTCCCTTTCACGCTGCTGCTGACGGCGGTGGCCTGTTGGCTGGGCATGCGGCTGCGCATCCCCTCCGGGGCCATGCTGCTGCCGATGCTGCTTGGCGCCCTGCGGCGGCTGGCTGATGCTGGAGCTGCCGGAGTGGCTGCTGGCGATGGCCTATGCGGTGCTGGGCTGGACGGTGGGGCTCCAGTTTAATAAAGCCATTTTTCTGCTGGCCCTCAAGACGCTGCCGCAGATTATCGCCTCCATCCTCGGACTGATCCTGATGTGCACCCTGATGGCCCTTGCCCTGACCCACATTCTGCAGATGGACTTTATGACCGCCTATCTGGCCACCAGCCCCGGCGGGCTGGACACGGTGGCGATTATCGCCGCCGGCACCCGGGCGGACATGTCGTTTATTATGGCGCTACAGACGCTGCGGCTGTTTACCATTTTGCTGACCGGCCCGGCGATGGCGCGGGCTATCTCCCGCTATGCGCCGCGGCAATAAAAAGCCCTCGCAGAGCGAGGGCTGGGCAGATCGAATGTCCGCGAGCGCGACGCGCCCGGGCAATCTGTTATCAGGCTTTCAGGGCGGCCAGCGCGGCGTCGTAGTCCGGCTCTTCGGTGATTTCGTTCACCAGCTGGCTGTAGACGACCTGATCGTTTTCATCGATTACGACCACCGCACGCGCAGCCAGGCCAGCCAGCGGACCGGTGGCGATGGCGACGCCGTAGTCAGCGAGGAAGGACGCGCCGCGCAGCGTGGACAGGGTGACCACATTGCTCAGGCCTTCTGCGCCGCAGAAGCGGGACTGGGCGAACGGCAGGTCAGCGGAAATGCACAGCACTACGGTGTTGTCCAGTTCAGCGGCCAGCTGGTTGAATTTACGCACTGATGCGGCACACACGCCGGTATCAATGCTCGGGAAAATATTCAGTACTTTACGTTTGCCGGCGTACTGGCTCAGCGCGACGTCAGAGAGATCTTTGGCGACCAGCGTAAACGGCTGCGCTTTAGCGCCTGCCTGCGGAATGGTGCCCTGAACAGAAACGGGGTTGCCCTGGAAATGCACGGTTTGTGACATGGTTATCTTCCTGTTTACATATAGTTAACGTCGCGAGTAGTGTATGACATCCGCCAGCTACACGGCAAACCCTATTTAACATTTACCAGAGAGGACAAGGGAATGCGTAACGTGCGAGTGTATGAGGAAGCCTGGCCGCTCCATACCCCTTTTGTGATCGCCCGCGGTAGCCGCAGCGAGGCGAAAGTGGTGGTAGTGGAACTGGAAGAGGACGGCGTGAAAGGGGTAGGCGAATGCACACCCTATCCCCGCTATGGCGAGAGCATCGCCTCGGTCATGGCCCAGGTGATGGCGATCGGCGAGCAACTGGAGGCGGGGCTTACCCGCGAACAGCTGCAGCGGCTGCTGCCGGCAGGCGCCGCCCGCAATGCCATTGACTGCGCGCTATGGGATCTGCAGGCCCGGCGCGAAGGCAAAACCTTGGCCCAGCTGTTGGGCGTGGCGTTGCCTAACCGGGTGATTACCGCCCAGACGGTGGTCATTGGCACGCCGGATCAGATGGCGGCCAGCGCCGCGGCGCTGTGGCAGGCAGGGGCCCAGCTGTTGAAGGTGAAGCTCGACGATCGACTGATCAGTGAGCGGCTAATCGCTATCCGCCAGGCGGCGCCGGAGGCTACGCTGATTGTTGATGCCAATGAATCCTGGCACAGCGAGGGGCTGGCGGCGCGCTGTCAGCTGCTGGCGGACCTCGGTGTGGCGATGCTTGAGCAGCCGCTCCCCGCCGACGACGACTCGGCGCTGGAAAACTTCGTTCATCTGCTGCCGATTTGCGCCGACGAGAGCTGCCACACCCGGGAGAGCCTGCCGCGGCTGCGCGGGCGCTATGAGATGATCAATATCAAACTGGATAAAACGGGCGGCCTGACCGAAGCGCTGGCTCTGGCCGGGGAGGCGGAACGGCAGGAATTTGAACGGATGCTGGGCTGTATGCTCTGCACCTCGCGCGGGATCGCCGCCGCGCTCCCTCTGGCGCCGCTGGCGCGCTTCGCTGACCTCGACGGCCCGACATGGCTGGCGGTGGACGTTGAGCCGGCGCTGCGGTTCAGCACCGGCGTGCTTCATCTTTAAGCCTGCCAGCGCAGCAGATCGGTCATCGCCGGCAGGTAACGCTCCGTTGCCTCGTCGGCGGAGACCGGCGGGAACTCGGCGGTGATGCAGGGGAGTCCGATATCGGCGCACCAGCTGCCAAAGGAGCCCGGCGTGTCGTAGCCCACGCTGCCCACCAGCGGCAGGGAGAAGGCGTCGGCCAGCCAGCGACCCAGCGGGCTGTGGCCCGGATCTTCGATACAGGCCAGCGGATCGTGAAAGGAGACCACCCACGCCGGATGAATCTGATGGATCAACTGACACAGGGCCTCGGTCTCCCGTTCCGAACCCGGCTGCTCACCGGTCAACAGCACCACGTCGCGCTCCGCCGCCGCGCTATTCCAGCGGTAAACCGTTTCCCCTTGCTTCCAGTTGGCTGCCGGAAAGTTACGGTTGAGGTCAACGCCGCGGGCATTGGCGCGCAGCCCGAGCTGACAGCCGTCAGGATTGACCGTCAGCACCACGTGGTGGCGGCGCAGCTCGGGTTTCAGGGTGCGCAGGGCGCAGGAGAGGGTCACAATCGACGAATTCTCATCACCGTGGGTACCGGCAATAATCAGCCCGCTACGGCTGTCGGCCTGCGGCGCAGGAAACCACAGCAGCGGCGCGCCCAGTTCCGAGCTGCCATACTGCCGGGTTCCCGGCGGAAAGTCGCCGCGCTGCGGGCGAGGACGTGAAATAGACATAGGGCTTCCTGTGTGTCGTTATTATTTAGTGTTGGCGAAAAGCGTATCGGGATCAAACCCATTCCCTGAGGCGTGAAATCCGACGGCACATCAATTTTCTATCATATGTCGTTTGCAATTTCAGGTGATGAAACAAATAATTATCGCTCTGTTGGCGGTATTTTTTTCATTTTAAAGGGGATCTTATGAAGTATCCTGTCGCTTTGACATGCGGCGCGCTGTGGTTAGCCAGCGTATCTTCTCTGGCCTGGGCGGCTGACCTACCGCCGGGCACGGTACTGGCGGAAAAACAGCTGTTAGTGCGCCATATCAAAGATGAACCCGCCTCGTTAGATCCCGCCAAAGCGGTGGGCCTGCCGGAAATCCAGGTGATCCGCGATCTGTTTGAAGGTTTAGTCAATCAGGATGCGAAAGGCAACCTGGTTCCAGGCGTAGCGACCCGCTGGCAGAGCAACGATAACCGCGTCTGGACCTTTACCCTGCGTGATAATGTCCGCTGGTCCGACGGCACGCCGGTTACTGCCGAAGATTTCGTCTATAGCTGGCAGCGTCTGGTGGATCCGAAAACCACTTCGCCGTTCGCCTGGTTCGCGGCGCTGGCGGGGATCGCTAACGCGCAGAACATTATTGACGGCAAAGCCGCGCCGGAGACCCTGGGAGTCACCGCCGTCGACGCCCACACCCTGCGGGTGCAGCTGGATAAACCACTGCCGTGGTTCAGCAACCTGACCGCCAGCTTTGCCTTCTATCCGGTGCAAAAGGCGAATGTCGACAGCGGGGCGAACTGGACGCGGCCCGGCAGCCTGGTGGGCAACGGCGCCTATGTTCTGAAAGACCGTGTGGTCAATGAGAAGCTGGTGGTGGTGCCGAACACGCACTACTGGGATAACGCCAAAACGGTGATCCAGCAGGTCACCTTTGTGCCGATTAACCAGGAGTCCGCCGCCACCAAGCGCTATCTTGCAGGGGATATCGATATCACCGAGTCTTTCCCGAAAAATATGTACCAGAAACTGCTGAAGGATATTCCGGGGCAGGTGTATACCCCGCCGCAGCTGGGTACCTACTATTACGCTTTCAATACCCAAAAGGGGCCGACGGCGGATGAGCGGGTACGCCTGGCGCTGAGCATGACCATCGATCGCCGGGTGATGGCGGAGAAAGTTCTGGGGACCGGGGAAAAACCGGCCTGGCGCTTCACGCCGGACGTGACGGCGGGCTTCACCCCCCAGCCGTCACAGTTTGAGAGCATGAGTCAGGCTGAGCTTAATGCCCAGGCGAAAGCCCTGCTGGCTGCCGCGGGCTATGGCCCGAATCGTCCGCTGAAGCTGACGCTGCTGTATAACACCTCTGAGAACCACCAGAAGATTGCCATCGCGGTGGCGTCGATGTGGAAGAAAAACCTCGGCGTGGAAGTGAAGCTGCAGAACCAGGAGTGGAAAACCTATATCGACAGCCGTAACACCGGCAATTTCGACGTGATCCGCGCTTCGTGGGTAGGGGACTACAACGAGCCGTCCACCTTCCTGTCGCTGCTGACCTCCACCCACAGCGGAAATATCTCGCGCTTTAACGATCCGGCGTACGACAAAATCCTCGCCCAGGCGGCGGTAGAGAATTCGGCCAAAGCGCGTAACGACGATTACAACGCGGCGGAAAAGATCATTATGGTCAAAGCGCCGATCGCGCCGATCTACCAGTACACTAACGGCCGATTGATTAAGCCGTGGCTGAAAGGCTACCCGATCACCAACCCGGAAGATGTGGCCTACAGCCGTACCATGTATATCGTGAAGCACTAACCGGTACTGGTTGCCTGATAATGTCAGGCAACCATCGCTGATCCCCGAGCTGGCGCGTCTTGCCGCGCCAGTTATTTATTAATAAGTAAATTAGCCAATTGAGAATTTGGTGCTTTAATCTATGCCAGATCTTAAAAATTAATATCGTCTTTCCTATAATGATGAACCAGAAATAAATAATATTTCATGTTCGAGATATATAAAAAAGCTGTTCTTTGCATATTATATGTTCAGTAACTGGTCGCACCGAAGATCGACTTAAGTGAAAATACCAGTTTTCTGTAATCCTGAATTACTAACAATGTACATTGATTTCATATGTCCGGTATGTTAGGTAGCACCATAGAATAGACGAGAGGAAACTATTTCTGTTTTAACTGTCTGCAATATTATTTGTTAAAGAAGGAAATTAATGATGGCAAATATACTTCGCTCAATACCTATGCTATTAGTGATTGGTTTTAATCTACTGCTGGCCATCCTGTTTAGTTTGATCTATGCCAGGAAGCATCCGGAAACTGATCTATTCATCATCATAACATTTACTGGTATGTTATCAATTTCCACATATATTATAAGTTTCTACTCTGTTTCGACCTTTGCAACTAAGGAGAAAAAGAAAATAAAAGGTGTCTTTCCCAGACGAAGAGGTAAACTAAAAAGAATTATTACAGACTCGATGGTACTAATCTCGGTTTTTTTTGTTTCAGGCTCGATAGTATTTTCAGGGAGTGATTTGAATTATGGTCTTGCTCTCTTAGCCATTTCAACAGGCTATTTTACTTTCTTGCTTGTTAATTATTATTTTTTGTGTATGTCAAGAGTAAAAGAAAAGATAGTCAAAATAATAAATAAAATCCTTTTTATTGTGTTCTCGATTATATTGTTTTTTTCTAAGATGATTGCAAATGGTTTTGTTAAAGAGTTTTTTGATGTTGATATCGCTAAAGTTCCTTATATTAGTTGGTCATTCTCGATTTTGTTTGCCATTCCATTTTTTTTGATTACTTCCCACGTGGGGTGTATGATTTTAGAAGGTACAACAGATTTATTCCGGACAAGAAAAATTAAAGTGCCTCCGATGATCCATTATTCGATATTTTGTTTATCTTGCGTTTTTTTTAGCATTAGTTATATTTCTTATTTGGGTAGCGCAGGTTGGTTATTTAATGCTGTGACCAAAAAGGTTTATTCTTATGATACCAGAAGCTCTTTTCGATGCAATAATAAGTACTGGACGATTCCAGAGTTAGGGAAAGATGCGAGGTATCTCGCTGAAACATCTGATAGTTACCGTGTTATCTATATTAGAGGAAATAATATTAATGTGGAAGTTGTAAAATGTAAAAAAAACGAAGGATATATCCTTTTTCCCATTGAAAATGCTAACGATATATTAAAAAAGCAGGTTCCAAAGGGAGGCTGACTCACGTAAGGTTGCGAATATTGAGTCTTGATTTAGTGCGGATAGAGGTACCTCTTGCCACAGTTCAAAACACGATCCAGGCAACCTCAGCTACATTCGCAATGTATCAATGACCGCTCTCAGCGCGGGCGACACATTGCGGTGCGGGTAATAGAGAAATGAACCTTCCAGACGCTGGCTATAACGCTGGAGCACCCGGATAAGTGTGCCCTGGGCTAGATCGTCGGTAATCAGCTCTTCCGGGACATAGGCCAGCCCCAGACCGAGCCTCGCCGCTTTGGCCTCCATGTAGCTATCGGCGAAAGCCCACTGTCCCTGAGGCGGGTGGGTGATTTTTTTGCCATCCACATTAAGTTCCCAGGCGTAAAGGCTGCCGTCGCCGAACTGATAAGCGATGCAGGGGTGGGCGACTAAATCGGCGGGCGTTTGTGGAAAGCCGTAGCGGCGAAAATGTTCCGGGGTACCCACCACCGCCATCTCCATATCGGGCGAAATGCGTACCGCAATCATGCCACTCCCGACTTCCGGGCCCAGACGCACGCCCGCATCGAATCGCTGCGCAATAATATCGACAAACCGGCTTTCGCTGATCAGTTCCAGTCTGATATCGGGATAGCGGTGTTTAAATACTGCCAGCTTCGGCAGCAGGACTTTATCAATGGCATGCTGGCTGGCATTGATGCGTACCGTACCGGAGGGCGTTTGACGATAGTGGGCCAGCGTGGCGAGTCCCATATCTAAGGCGTCGAAACCGGATTCGACATTGTGATAGAGCTGCTCACCCGCCTGAGTGAGCGACAACCGGCGGGTGGTACGCACCAGAAGCTGAACGCCCAGGCGTTCTTCAAGTTCACGAACCGCACGGCTTACACCGGACTGCGCCAGGCCAAGTCGTTGCGCTGCGGCGGTAAAACTGCCTTCCCGCACCACCTGCATAAACAGATAGAGGTCATTATAGTTTTCCCGTTTCGCCATTCTCCCGCCTCGTCACCCAGATGCCATTTAGAACAATATGGTATTAATTTTAGCATTTTTCAGCCTCTAATCAGAACCATTACTGCTGGCTACACTAAGCGCACGACAACAAAGCACAGCAGCGTTGTCTACTGAAGACTTGCATTGATCACGTTTATTTAGGGGAATTTTGATGACGGTTTTCACCAAAAAACTGACAGCCGCGATACCCGCCATGCTGCTTTGCGCCTCATTAACTGGAGTCACAACGATGAGCTCTGCTGAGACAACTAACCCGAATGCGCCTGTTTCAATGATTGAAAAATGGGACAAAACTTTTGCTGAGAGTTCGAAAGTGGATCACCGTAAGGTGACCTTCCAGAACCGCTACGGGATAACCTTAGTTGGCGATCTCTACCTGCCGAAGGATCGCGGTGAACGCAAACTGGCAGCTATTGCCGTGAGCGGTCCCTTCGGCGCGGTAAAAGAGCAGTCCAGCGGCCTGTATGCCCAGACGCTGGCCGAACAGGGGTTTGTCACCCTGGCGTTTGACCCATCGTATACGGGCGAAAGCGGTGGCTACCCACGCAACGTGGCCTCACCGGATATCAATACCGAGGATTTTAGTGCCGCGGTGGACTTTCTGGGCCTGCAAAAAGAGGTGGATCGCAACCGTATCGGTTTGCTCGGCATTTGTGGCTGGGGCGGTATGGCCCTGAACGACGCGGCGATGGATACACGCGTCAAAGCGGTGGCGACCAGCGTAATGTATGACATGAGCCGCGCGATGGGGCATGGAGTGGGCGATGGCAAAGACCGCTATACCACTGCCGATCGTCGCGCCGTACTGCGCTATCTGAACGTGCAGCGCTGGAAAGATGCGGCAAACGGCACCTTCGT
>ERZ773103.4137-NODE-4137-length-10954-cov-3.122855_pt1 | contig 10954 bp, 9 predicted proteins | sample MGYA00511118_ERZ773103 | MGnify/ENA primary metagenome ERZ773103 (study PRJEB29015, sample SAMEA2737821) | human gut metagenome | biome: human gut; feature: human-associated habitat; material: faeces | place: China | collected 2012 ... | reverse complement strand
ATCCACCCCCCTGTACGACGCTCTGAGGGCCTTTGCCGCCCAGCGGCCCCTGCGGATGCACATGCCCGGCCACAAGGGTAAATCCCTGCCTGCGCCGGAGCTGGCGGCCATTGCGGCCATTGACTTCACCGAGCTGCCCCCCACGGGGGATCTCTTCTCCGGGGGCGGGGCCATCGGGGCGGCGGAGGCCCTCTGGGCGAAGGTTTTCCACATGGCCTCCTGCCTGTTTCTCACCGGCGGCTCCACCCAGGGGGTCCACGCCGCCCTGGCCCTGGCCTGCAAACCGGGGGAGACGGTGCTGCTGGACCGGGGGAGCCACCGCTCCGCCTACAACGCCCTGGCCCTGCTGGATCTGAAGCCGGTCTATCTGGAGCGGCCTTGGCTTGCCTCGGAGGGGATCACCGGCCCCATCTCCCCCTCGTCGGTGGCCCAGGCCCTAGAGGAACACCCGGAGGCAAAGACGCTCTGTATAACCTCGCCCACTTACTACGGAGTGTTGTCAGATCTTCCCGCCCTGGCGGAGCTAATGCACCGGCGGGGCGGGGTGCTGGTGGTGGACGGAGCCCACGGGGCCCATCTGCCGTTCCTGGGAAATGACCACCTCTCCGCCGCCGATCTGGCGGTGACATCGGCCCACAAGACCCTCCCCGCCCTGGGGCAGAGCGCCCTGCTGTTGGCCGGGGAACGGTTTCCCCATGCCGGGCTGCGGCGGGCCGCCTCCCTCTACGGCTCCTCCAGCCCCTCCTATCCCATGATGGCCTGCCTGGATCTCTGCCGGGCGTGGATGGAGGAGGAGGGCGCCGCCGCCTACCGGGCCGCCGCCCGGCAGGTGGCCGCCCTGCGGCGGGACTACCCCAGCGTGTCCGGCCCGGCGCTGGACCCTGCCCGGCTGGTGCTCCGCGCCCCCGACGGCTTTGCCGCCCAGGCGGCCCTGGAGGGGATGGGGGTGTGGCCCGAGATGGCCGACGCGGGCCATGTGGTGTTCATCCCCACCTGCGCCGACACGGAGGAGGACTTTGCCCGCCTCCGGGCCGCCCTGGATGCCGTGGCCTGGGGGGACGGCGCTCCCCTGCCCCCGCCTCCGCCCCCGCCGGAGGCGGTTCTCACCCCCCGTCAGGCCCTCTTTTCCCCCCGGATTTCCCTCCCCCTGTCCGCCGCGGAGGGACGCATCTGCGCCCAGCAGGTGGCCCCCTATCCCCCCGGGGTACCTGTTTTCGCGCCTGGGGAGCGAATTTGCAAAAAAACTATCGCTTATTTGAAACAAATAGGTTATAATACACTGGAAGACGTTGAGGTTGTTTCCGAACCTGTGTGTGCCTCATAGAATGAGCAAAGGAGCGTCTTTCCTTCAGGAGGGAAAAGCAATGAAACTGATTCTTGCGATTATCAATCACGATGACGCCAACACCGTCACCCAGGCCCTGACCAAGAAGGGCTTCTCCTCCACCAAGCTGGCCACCACCGGCGGCTTTCTGATGGCGGGCAACGTGACCATTCTCATCGGCTTTGGCTGCACCGTGCTCGGCGTGGACGAGGAGAAGGTGCAGACCGTCATCGACATCATCCGGGAGCATTCCCACAGCCGCAAGCAAATGATCCCCACCACCACCGAGATGAGCTACGGCTACTACCCCTCCATGCCCGTGGAGGTCGTGGTGGGCGGCGCCACCATCTTCGTGGTGGATATCGAGCGGTTTGAGCGGGTCTGAGTCTTTATGAACCTGACCCGGCTGGCGGGCAACGCCCCGCTGAAGCGGCAGCTGGAGCTGGAGACGGCCCGGCGGGGCCTCTACCACGCGTACATCCTCAGCGGCCCGGCGGGCTCCGGCAAGCGGACCCTGGCGGGCCTGCTGGCCGCCGCCCTGGTGTGCGACCGCCGGGGCGGCGCTTTGCCCTGCCTGTCCTGCGCCGGCTGCCGCAAGGCGGAGGGGGGCATCCACCCCGACATCGTGCGGGTGGGGGACGACGGGAAGGATATCAGCGTGGCCCAGGTGCGCGCCCTCCGCGCCGACGCCTACATCCGGCCCAACGAGGCCGAACGCAAGGTCTACATCCTGGAGAACGCCCAGACCATGAACGCCAGCGCCCAGAACGCCATGCTCAAGCTTCTGGAGGAGGGCCCGGCCTACGCCGCCTTTCTCCTGCTCACCGATAACGCCGCCGCCCTGCTGCCCACAGTGCGCTCCCGGTGTGAGCATCTCCCCCTCTCCCCCGTCACCCAGCGGGAGGCGGAGCTCTGGCTGGACGAGCACTACCCCGACCAGCCCCAGGCGGCCCGGCAGGCCGCCGCCGACCGCTGCGAGGGCCTGCTTGGCCGGGCAGCCGCCGAGCTGGAGGGACAGGCCGCAGGCGACACCCAGGCCCTGGACGGCGCGCTGGAGCTGGTGCGCCGCCTGGCCGGCGGTGACGAGCTGGCCCTGCTGGAGCACTGCGTGGCCCTGGAGAAGTGGGACCGGGAGCAGCTTCGCGCCCTGCTGGACGAGGGCGTTCTCCTGCTGCGGGATGCCCTCGTCTGCTCCGCCGGAACCCTGCGGGAGTCCGACCCCCGCCGGCGTGAGGCGGCGGAGCGCGCCGCCCGCGCCCTCTCCCCCCGGCAGCTCACCCAGGCGGTGGGCGTGCTGGAGCGGCTGCGCGCCGCCTGCGGCTCCAATGTGGGGGCCGGGCACCTGGCCGGCTGGCTGGGGGCGGCACTGAGCACCCTATGACCGGGCGGGCCCGACCCCGCCCATACACCTGATGCGGAGGTAATCATGACCGAAATCATCGGCGTCCGCTTCAAAAGCGGAGGCAAACAGTATTATTTTGACCCCAATGGACAGGCCGTGGCCCCCGGTCAGGGGGTCATTATCGAGACCTCCCGCGGCCTGGAGTACGGCGAGTGTACCCAGGGCAACACCATGGTGGAGGACGAGGCGGTGGTACAGCCGCTGCGCCCCCTGGTCCGCCTGGCCACCGAGAAGGATCTGGACACCGTGGCGAAGAACCGTGAGAAGGAAGCGCGGGCCTTTTCCATCTGCCAGGAGAAGATCGCCGCCCATGGCCTGGATATGAAGCTGGTGGAAGTGGAGTACAACTTTGAGGGGAACAAGATCCTCTTTTTCTTCACCTCCGAGGGGCGGGTGGACTTCCGCGCTCTGGTCAAGGATCTGGCTGGGGTATTCCACGCCCGCATTGAGCTGCGGCAGATCGGCGTCCGGGACGAGGCCAAAATGCTGGGCGGCCTGGGCATCTGCGGCAAGCCCTTCTGCTGCGCCACCTTCCTGGACGAGTTTCAGCCGGTGTCCATCAAGATGGCCAAAACCCAGAACCTGTCCCTCAACCCCACCAAGATTTCGGGCACCTGCGGACGGCTCATGTGCTGCCTGAAATACGAGCAGGAGGCCTATGAGGACGCGGTGCGCCGCATGCCCAAGAACGAGTCCTTTGTGGAGACCCCGGAGGGGGTGGGCACCGTATCTCAGGTCAACCTGCTCAAGGAGACCGTGAAGGTACGGCTGGAGGAGCAGCCCGAGGCCCCCAAGTGTTTCCACAACTGCGAGATCTGCGTGGTGCGCAACGGCAAGGGGAAGCTGCCCGAGGGCTATGTGCCCCCTCCCCCGGAAGAGCTGGCCAAGCTGCGTAAGATCACCCCTGGGGAGGAGCCCCACCGCCTGTCCGGCAGTGTGGACGCCGCCCTCAGCGGCCTGGGCGTCGCCCCCGCCGAGCCGGAGAAGCCCGCCGAGGGAGGGGAGCGCCGCTCCCGCGGCCGGGGCCGCCGGGGCCGGGGCGGGAGCAGGCCGTCCGCCGAGTCCGCCGCCAAAAAGCCCGCCGAGGAGGGCAGGCAGGCTCAGCCCCCCAGGCAGAAGCAAAAGGGGGAGCAGCAGCGTCCGCCTCGGCCGGAAAAGCAGCCCAAGGCGTCCGCCGCACCACCCCCGGCCTCCGATGGAACAGCGGCCCTTCCCACCGGTGAGAAAAAGCGCCCCCACCGCCGCCGCTACCGGGGCAAGCCCAAGGGCGACAGGCCCCAGGGCCCGAAACCGGAATCCTGACCGGCATGAGACGGGCGGGCGCTGTATGCGCCCGCCCGTTTGTTTGAGGTGATTTGCTATGACGGAATATCAGAAAATGCTGGGCGGCCAGCTCTACAACGCCCAGGACGGCGAGCTCCAGGCCATGCACCGGACGGCCATGGAGCTCTGCCACGCCCTCAACCAGCTCAACCCCAATCAGAAGGAGGAGGCCCGCGCCCTGCTGCGGCAGCTTCTGGGCCGGACCGGCGAACACTTCACCATCAAATCCACCTTCTGGTGCGACTACGGCCGGCACATCACCATCGGCGAGAACTTCTTCTGCAACTACAACTGCGTGATGCTGGACTGCGCCCCCATCACCTTCGGCGACAACGTCATGGTGGCCCCCAACTGCGGCTTCTACACCGCCGCCCACCCCCTGGACCACACCCTCCGGGACGAGGAGCTGGAGTACGCCAAGCCCATCACCGTGGGGGACAGCGTTTGGATCGGCGGGGGCGTCACCGTTCTGCCCGGCGTCACCATCGGCAGCCGCGCCGTCATCGGCGGGGGCAGCGTGGTGGTCCATGACATTCCCGAGGGGGTTGTGGCCGTCGGCAACCCCTGCCGTCCCATCCGCACCCTTTAAATGCAAAAAAGGAGCTCCGCCTTGGGGCCCATACCGTAAGGAAGTTAACACCCGCCAAAAGAAGTTGCTTTTCGGCGGGTGTTGCCTTATATTAATTTCACCGACAACGCGGAGTTAGGAGAGATACAATGGATAGACCGGTCACAACGCTATTTATGCTTATGTCTGTTGACGGAAAAATCAGCACAGGGGCAACAGATAATTTAGATTTAGACAGAGATCTCCCCAAAATTGCGGGCGTTCAAGAAGGACTGCACCAGTATTATGAGATAGAGCAGACAACCGATCTGTGGTCGCTCAATTCTGGGAGAGTACAGGAAAAGCTAGGCGTCAACTCCAAGGAAATGCCGAACAAGTTGCCTGTTTCCTTTGTAATGATCGACAACCATCATTTGACCAAACAAGGTATTCGCTATTTTTGCGCCCGCTCAAAAGAATTTGTGCTGGTCACCTCCAACGCAGACCATCCAGCGTTTCAGATGGATGAGGACAACCTTCATATCATCTGTCAGAGCAAGTTGTCTTTACCTGACGCGCTTGCACAACTCAAGTCAGAATATGGCTGTCAAAGGATCACCATACAAAGCGGCGGTACATTGAACGGGCTGTTTCTTCGGGAAAAACTGTTTGATTATATTGATATTGTGATCGCCCCTATTTTAGTCGGCGGCAAGGATACATCCACACTGATCGACGGGAGGTCTTTGCTGTCAGAAAGTGAATTATCCCAATTAGGCGTGCTGAAATTGCAGGAATGTATGGTCTTGGAAAACTCGTATCTCAGATTGCGTTACCAGGTGATCCATTGACAGCTTCCAGTTTACTGTTCTTTCCCACGAGTACTTTCCCCGAAAGTGTCATAGTGGGTTACATACTATAAAAAGGGCAAGACAGACCGTAATGGTTTGTCTTGCCCTTAACTTCTTTATAAAGCCATGCCCTTATGGCGGAGCTCTTTTTTATTTGGCCAGCATAGCGGCTGCAAAGGCCCGCGCATCCGCCAGGTCCGTCCCGTCGGGGTGGGACAGGGCCTGGTCATAGGCCCGGAGCATGTTCTCCAGCCGGGCGTCGCCGGGCTTCTCCTTGAGCTGAGTCTCATACCGGGCCCGGACGGCAGGGGGCATCCGCCCCGGACAGAACCAGGTACCCAACACCTGATTTTCCTCCGGCACCTCCGCCCGGAACCGGTCGGAGAGAGAGGCAAAATACATCTCAGACAGGCCAAAACCCGCCGTGCCGAACAGGGCAACACGCTTCTTGTGGAGTCTCTGCAAAAACTCCTTTACCACCGGGGCACAGGTGCCCTTGTCCGTCCAGGAGCCCACAAAGATCAGCTCCGCCTCCCCCACGTCCCGGGACAGCGGGCCGAAGGCCACAATCTCATGGCCCTGACATCCCTCGCGGATGGCCTGGGCAATCTGGGCGGTGTTGCCCGTCTCGCTGGCGTATACAATGGCAATTTTCATCATGTCCTCCTCTGAAAAACGGCGGGCGGCCACGAGGGCCGTCCCTGCGGTGGCAATAACGCAATACGCTGTCCGGCGGGATTGATCCCCAACTGGCGGAAGCCCCGCTTTATTTGCTATGCAAAAGCATCGCAGAATTGGCCATACGCCCGCTTACAGCGGCACGGCCATGGGATGACAGCGCGTAGGCCGGTACGGCCCACATGCACAAACACTTCATGCGCCTGAGCCTTTGCACCGTTTCGTGGCGCGCCCTGTGCGCATGAAGTGTTATGTACGGCACGAGCGCCGCCCCGCTTTAGCGGGGCCCCAAGGGCTTATTTATATTTTCTGCTCTCCGCAACCGCCAGCTCGTCACAGCGGTTATTATGGGGATTATCCGCGTGGCCCTTGACCCAGTGGAGACGGACGGTGTGGCGCTCGCACAGCGCGAGAAGCCGCTCCCACAGGTCAGGGTTGAGGGCCGGCTTCTTGTCCGACTTGATCCACCCACGGGCCCTCCAGCCCTTGGCCCAGCCCTTCTGCAGGGCGTCAATGACGTACTTGGAATCGGAGTAGAGCTCCACCTCACAGGGCTCCTTCAGCGCCTCCAAGGCAGTGATGACGCCAGTAAGCTCCATCCGGTTGTTGGTGGTGTGGGGCTCCCCGCCGGAGAGCTCCTTGCGGAACTCCCCGTATTGCAGGATGGCCCCCCACCCCCCGGGGCCCGGATTGCCCGAACACGCCCCGTCGGTATAGATCGTGACTGTTTTCATAAATCTCCTATGGCCTTCCCCTGGGGGAAGGTGTCCCGCAGGGCCGGATGAGGGGAGCGCCGCCCTGACCTGCCGGTCAATGGCAGCGCACACACCTTCAAAATTTTGTTTGATTTCCAGGTTGGTAAAGCGCAGGACTCTTATTTTTTCAACCTCTTGCAAATAGGCTGTCCGAATCTTATCCTGCTCCGGACCATTCCCCTCATAATGCTGGGAGCCGTCCAATTCAATGGCTAATTTCGCTTTATGGCAATAAAAATCTACAATATAGGGGCCAAATGGTTTTTGCCGGAGAAATTGGACCGGATAAGTCCGCAAAAAATCATACCACAAATGATTTTCCTCTTTTGTGGCGTTTTTGCGCAGTTCCTGGGCACGGGTAAGGGGCTTTTCCTTCTGTTCCATATTCGTACTATTCCCCTCATCCGCCCCAGTGTGCGCACTGGGGCACCTTCCCCCAGGGGAAGGCCCTATTGATCCACCTTGGGATGCTCCTCCGGCCACTGACAGCGGAAGTAAAGGCCCTTTTCGTGAAAGACGCTGTACACCCCCACCACGGCCGCGGCGGCCAAAACCAGAAGCCAGACCACACCCACGATACCCAGGTAGAAGAAATCCCTCTGCCCCAGGAAGAACACGATCAGGCGTACCGCGGCGGCGGCCAGCCCTCCGCCCAGAACACGGCTCAAGATGATCCTCACCCTGCCGGGGGCGCGGGCCATCTGCACATATCTCATGCTCTGCTCCTCCCTGCCGTTCAGGGGTCATCCGGGAACTGCCGGCGCTTTTCCCCCTGCGGCCCGTGCTTACGCCTGTTCCGGGCCGCCGGCGGGAGTCTCCCCTTCAGCGGCCTCCTCTTCCTCCTCGTGGTCGGTACGGGCGAAGGAGATCACCTTGACCCCCTCCTCCAAATTCATAATCTTGACGCCCTGCGCGGTGCGGCCGTAGGTGGAGATGCCGGCGGCCGCCATGCGGATGATCACGCCGGCGTCGTTGATCACCAGCACGTCGTCCCCGTCGCTGACCACCTTGACCCCCACCACTGGACCGGTTTTCTCGGTGACATTATAGCCCTTCAGTCCAAATCCGCCCCGCTTCTGGGGCCCGTCGGCGCGGATATACTCGTCCATGTCGGTGCGCTTGCCGTAGCCGTTTTCGGTGATCATCAGCACCTGGTGGTCCCGCTTGGCCCGGGCGGCCCCCACCACGTAGTCGCCGGGGCGCAGGTTGATGCCCCGGACGCCGGCGGCGTCCCGGCCCATGCAGCGCACGTCGGTCTCCTTGAAGCAGATGGCCATGCCGTCGTGGGTGACGATCAGGATGGCCTGGTCGCCGTCGGTCTCCCGCACGCAGATGAGCTCATCCCCCTCGTCCAGGGTGATGCAGCGGATGCCCGCCTTGCGGGCGGTGTAGATGGAGGAGAGCTGGATGCGCTTGACGGTGCCGCTGCGGGTGACCATCACCAGATAGCGGTCCTCGGGGAATTCCCGCAGGTGGATCATGGCGGTGACCTTTTCATCCTGCTCGATGGGCAGCACATTGACCAGGTTGGTGCCCCGGGCGGTGCGGCCCGCCTCGGGGATCTGATAGCCCTTCTTGCGGTGGACCCTGCCCTTGTTGGTGAAAAAGAGAATGAAATCGTGGGTGGAGGCGGTGAACACGGTGTCCACATAGTCCTCCTCCTTGGTGGACATGGCGGTAATGCCCTTGCCGCCCCGGCGCTGGGCCTTGTAGGTGGAGGCGGCGGTGCGCTTGATGTAGCCGCCGGCGGTGAGGGTGAAGACGCACTCCTCCTCCTCGATGAGATCCTCGATGTCGATCTCGTCCTCCACGTCCTGGATCTCGGTCACCCGGTCGTCACCGTACCTGTCCCGGATGGCGGTGAGCTCGTCCTTGAGCACGCCGCGGATCTTCTCCTCACTGGAGAGCAGCTCATTGAAGTAGGCGATGCGCGCCTCCAGCTCCTTGTATTCGTTCTGCAGCTTCTCCTTCTCCAGCCCCTGGAGCCGCTTGAGCTGCATGTCCAGGATGGCCTGGGCCTGCACGTCGCTGAGGCCGAAGCGGTTCATCAGGTTCTCCTTGGCGTCGTCGTAGCTCTCCCGGATGGTCTGGATCACCGCGTCGATGTTGTCCTCGGCAATCAGCAGGCCCTCCAGCAGATGGGCCCGCTCCTGGGCCTTGCGCAGATCGTAGCGGGTGCGGCGGACGATGACCTCCTCCTGGAAGGCGATGTACTCGTCCAGGATGTGGCGCAGGGAGAGGATCTTGGGCTGGGGCTGGCCGCCGGACTGCACCAGGGCCAGCATATTGATGGCGAAGGTGGTCTGGAGCTGGGTCTGTGCAAACAGGCGGTTGAGCACCACCTGGGGATTGGCGTCCCGCTTGAGCTCGATGACCACCCGCATGCCGTTGCGGTCGGACTCATCCCGGATGTCGGAGATGCCCTCCAGCCGCTTGTCCTCCACCTGGTCGGCCATGTTCTTGATGAGCATGCGCTTGTTGACCTGGTAGGGGATCTCGGTGACGATGATGCGGGTGCGGTTGTTGCCGAACTCCTCAAACTCGGTGCGGGCCCGGACGCACACCCGGCCCCGGCCGGTGGCGTAGGCCGCCCGGATGCCGGAGCGGCCCATGATGATCCCCCTGGTGGGGAAGTCGGGGCCCTTCACGTGCTCCATCAGGTCGGACAGCTCCGCCTCCGGGTTGTCCAGCACGCAGATCGTGGCATTGATTACTTCCCGCAGGTTGTGGGGCGGAATATTGGTGGCCATGCCCACGGCGATGCCGGAGGAGCCGTTGACCAGCAGATTGGGGAACCGGGAGGGCAATACCCGGGGTTCCTTCCGGCTCTCGTCGAAGTTCGGGTCCCAGTCCACCGTGTCCTTCTCGATCTCCCGCAGCATCTCGTCGGAGATCTTGGCCATGCGGGCCTCAGTGTAACGGTAGGCGGCCGGGGGATCGCCGTCGATGGAGCCGAAGTTTCCGTGGCCGTCCACCAGGGGGTAGCGCATGGAGAAATCCTGAGCCAGGCGCACCAGGGCGTCGTACACCGAAGCGTCGCCATGGGGGTGGTAGCGGCCCAGCACGTCGCCCACGCAGGTGGCCGACTTCTTGAAGGGCTTGTCCGCGGTCAGGTTGTCCTCATACATGGCGTAGAGAATGCGCCGGTGGACCGGCTTCAGGCCGTCCCGCACGTCGGGCAGCGCCCGGCCCACGATGACGCTCATAGCGTACTCGATGTAGCTCTGCTCCATCTCGTGCACCAGATAGGAGGTCTCTATCTTCTGGTCTGGAAACCGGATTTCCTCCGGATCATACTGTGGCTTTTTACTCATGTATCTGCCTCACAATCTTCGTGATAGGGTGGTTCACGGCGGGCGGCCGCAAGGGCCGCCCCTACAAATTGCGGGTGGGCGTTTCGCTGTTCCCGGCGATTTTTTCCTTTGTAGGGGCGGATGCCTTCATCCGCCCGTTTTTGTTGCCTGGGCGGCACCGGAACGTCAGGCCGATGTGGGCATCGGCCCCTACGATACGCGTTCCGGCCACGTTGTCCGTTCCCCAATCCCTTAATAGTCCAGGTTGACGGCGTACTTGGCGTTGCGCTCGATGAACTCCTTGCGGGGCTCCACCTTCTCCCCCATGAGGACGGTGAAGGTCTGGTCGGCCCGGACAGCGTCGTCCAGCTCGATGCGCTTGAGGGTGCGCCGCTCCGGGTCCATGGTGGTTTCCCACAGCTCATGGGGGTTCATCTCACCCAGGCCCTTGAACCGGGAGATGTCCACCTTGGCGTTGGGATTGTCCCCCCGCAGCTCGGCGGAGATGGCGTCCCGCTCCTCCTCGGAGAAGGCCAGGCGGGTGGTCTTGCCGCGGCTGAGCTTGAACAGGGGGGGCACGGCGGCGTAGACATAGCCATGCTCAATGAGGGGCCGCATGAAGCGGAAAAAGAAGGTGAGCAGGAGCGTGCGGATGTGGGAGCCGTCCACGTCGGCATCGGCCATGATGATGACCTTGTGGTAGCGCAGCTTCTCCAGATCGAAGTCGTCCCCAATGCCCGCGCCCAGGGCGGTGATGACGGGGGTGAGCTTGTCGTTGCCG
>ERZ773103.4131-NODE-4131-length-10975-cov-3.552473_pt1 | contig 10975 bp, 10 predicted proteins | sample MGYA00511118_ERZ773103 | MGnify/ENA primary metagenome ERZ773103 (study PRJEB29015, sample SAMEA2737821) | human gut metagenome | biome: human gut; feature: human-associated habitat; material: faeces | place: China | collected 2012 ... | reverse complement strand
GTAGGTATTACAGCAGGGGCATCCACGCCCAATAATATAATTGAGGAGGTTCAAAGCAATGTCGGAATTAACTTTTGAACAGATGTTAGACGAGTCTTTTAAGACAATAAGAAATGGAGAAGTGGTTGACGGTACAGTCATCGATGTAAAACCTGATGAGATCATTTTGAATATAGGATACAAAGCTGACGGTATCATTTCCAGAAATGAGTACACGAACGAGTCTAATGTAGATCTTACTACAGTAGTATCTGTTGGAGATCAGATGACAGCAAAAGTACTGAAAGTCAACGATGGAGAGGGTCAGGTATTATTAACATATAAGAGACTGGCTGCAGAAAAAGGTAACGAGAGATTAAAAGAAGCTTTCGAGAACCATGAAGTATTAAAAGCTCCTGTTGTTCAGATCCTTGGTGGTGGTCTTAGTGTAGTAGTAGAAGGCGCAAGAGTATTTATCCCTGCAAGCCTTGTATCTGATACTTATGAGAAAGACTTAAGCAAATATCAGGATCAGGAAATCGAGTTCGTGATCAGCGAGTTCAATCCAAGAAGAAACCGTGTGATCGGTGACAGAAGACAGCTTCTTGTAGCTGAGAGAGCTAAGAAACAGGAAGAGCTTCTTACTAAGATCCAGGTAGGAGACAGAGTGGAAGGAACAGTTAAGAATGTTACAGATTTTGGTGCATTTATCGACCTTGGTGGAGTAGATGGATTATTACATATCTCTGAGATGTCTTGGGGACGTGTTGAGAATCCTAAGAAAGTATTCCAGGTTGGTGAGACACTGGAAGTTATGATTAAAGATATTCGTGATACAAAGATCGCACTTAGCTTAAAATTCCCAGAGACTAATCCATGGGCTAACGCTGCTGAGGATTATGCTGTTGGAACAGTAATTACAGGTAAAGTTGCAAGAATGACAGACTTTGGTGCATTTGTTGAATTAGCACCTGGTGTTGATGCGTTACTTCACGTATCACAGATTTCAAGAAATCATGTTGATAAGCCGTCTGATGTATTATCAGTAGGTCAGGAGATTACAGCTAAGATCGTAGATCTGAACGAAGCTGAGAAGAAGATCAGCCTGAGCATGAAAGCTTTGGAGACTGCTGAAGAAGCAAGCGAAGAAGAGTAATATTGATAAAAATTATTAAAAGATTATTAAGCCGTGTTTGTACAGAGGTATGAACACGGCTTATTTTTTATGTAAAATCTTGAAAGAATTAAAAACTAAAGACTAACTTTTAATTAAAACATAAGGAATCTGAATGAAAAAATAAGAAATTATTATGGATGGCAGGAAAATGAACCTGAAGTAAAAGTTTGATAAAAAATACACAAAACTAACATAAAATAGACAAGAAAGCGGCGCTCCAATTGTGAAAAATGTACAAAAAAATGATCGATATTTAGGAAGAACGAACGATGAAAAAAAACGAGGTCTGATTTATAATGTATAAAGTATAAAAAATTAAAAAAATCGTGCAACAATGAAACAGTAAAATTTGAAATTTGAATATTTTTGATACAGTTTGTTTTGAAATTGTATAAGGAATAAAAGAAATGACTATTGTGAAGAATTGGCACGGATTTTGCTATTTATTTATATGTTAAAATGTATTAGTATTACACAATTTTAAAGAGAGGAAGGAAAAAGGGATGGCATTGTTAACATTTAAGGGTGGCGTTCACCCGGATGACGGCAAGAGCCTGGCGAAAGAAAAGGCGATTGTAGAGTTAAAACCTCAAGGTGACCTGGTTTATCTTTGTTCCCAGCATATCGGAGCACCGGCGAAGCCAGTCGTAGAGGTAGGCGAACGTGTTTTAAAAGGCCAGAAAATAGCAGAAGCTGGAGGATTTGTATCAGCTCCTGTATATGCTTCAGTTTCCGGAACTGTTAAGGCAATTGCACCTCATCTTAATCCTGCTGGAGGAACTGTTTCAGGTATTGTAGTTGAGAACGACGGACAGTATGAAGAAGTAGAATATCCGGCTGTTAAACCATTGGACGAAATGTCTAAAGAAGAAATATTAAATGCGATCGGCGAGGCCGGTGTTGTTGGTATGGGTGGTGCAGGTTTCCCGACCAAGGTTAAATTATCACCGAAAGAGCCGGATAAGATCGATTATGTTATTGCAAACTGTGCAGAGTGTGAGCCATATATCACTGCTGATTACAGACGTATGCTGGAGAACCCAGAGAAACTCGTAGGTGGTATGAAAGCAGTATTGAAGCTTTTTGATAATGCAAAAGGATTATTTGGTGTTGAGGATAACAAGCCAGATTGTATTGCAAAATTAAAAGAACTGACAAAAGATGAGCCACGTATGGAAGTACTGGCACTTAAGACGAAATACCCACAGGGTGGTGAGCGTCAGCTGATCTATGCTACTACTGGAAGAGCAATCAATTCATCTATGCTTCCGGCGGATGCAGGATGTGTAGTAGATAACGTAGAGACACTGATTAATATTTACCGTGCAGTAGTAGAAGGAAAACCTTGCTATGAGCGTGTACTTACTGTCAGCGGAGACGCAGTAAATGAGACTGGTAACTTCCTTGTACCGATTGGTATGAGCCAGAAAGAAATCGTAGAAGCTGCCGGTGGATTTAAGGTAGAACCAGAGAAGATGATTTCCGGTGGTCCTATGATGGGATTTTCAATGTTTACATTGGATGTACCTGTTACAAAGACTTCTTCATCAATTCTTTGTTTCACAAAAGATGAAGTCTCAAAAATGCAGCCAAGCGCTTGTATCAATTGTGGACGTTGTGTAGACGCCTGTCCAAGTCGTTTGATCCCGTCCAGATTGGCGGATTACGCAGAACATCATGATGAAGATGCATTCACAAAGCACGAAGGACTGGAGTGTATGGAATGTGGATCATGTAGTTTCGTATGCCCGGCAAAACGTCCGCTGAAACAGGCAATCGGTTCTATGAGAAAAATTGCACTTGCAAACCGCAAGAAGAAATAAGAAGAAGAGAGGAAGAGGTGAACAAACGTGAGTGAACAGAATTTAAAAATGTCATCTTCACCGCACATTCGTTCCAGCATCACCACAAATAAGATTATGTTATATGTAGTGATCGCTATGTTGCCAGCTTGTGCATTTGGTGTATGGAACTTTGGCGTACGTGCACTTATCATGCTGATCAGCACAACGGTGTCTGCGGTATTGACAGAATACATATATGAGAAACTGATGCATAAACCGATTACGATCGGAGATCTGAGTGCTGTTGTTACAGGTATGCTGGTTGGTATGAATATGCCTGCAACTGCTCCATGGTGGATGGGTGCACTTGGTAGTGTGTTTGGTATCCTTGTTGTAAAACAGTTATTTGGTGGTTTAGGACAGAACTTTATGAACCCTGCACTTGGAGCAAGATGTTTCCTTCTGATTTCCTTTGCCGGACAGATGACAAACTTTGTATATGACGGAGTATCAGGAGCAACTCCACTGGCTCAGTTAAAAGCTGGTGAGACTGTAGATACTATGAAGATGCTGATTGGTACAATTCCTGGAACAATTGGTGAGACTTCTGTGATCGCAATCATTATCGGAGCAATTTTCCTGATCCTTATGGGAGTTATTGATCTGAGAATCCCTGGTACATACATTGTAACATTTGTAATTTTTGTAGGTATCTTTGGACATTTCCAGAATTCAGCAGTTGGATTCTTTGATCCACAGTACATTACAGCACACCTTTGTGGTGGTGGTCTTATGATGGGTGCATGGTTCATGGCAACTGATTATGTTACATCGCCGATCACGAAGAAAGGTCAGTATGTATATGGTGCTTTACTTGGTATCCTGACTGGTCTGTTCCGTCTGTTCGGTGGTTCAGCAGAAGGTGTTTCTTATGCAATCATCATCAGTAACTTGTTAGTACCGTTGATCGAAAGAGTAACTCTTCCGAAACCATTTGGCAAAGGAGGGGAAAAATAATGAATAAAATTGTTAAAAATACAATGATTCTTACAGCGATTACCCTTATCGCAGGTTTACTTCTTGGAGTTGTTTACGAAGTAACAAAAGCTCCAATTGCAACAGCAAATGAAAAAGCAAAAAAAGAAGCATGGCAGGCTGTATTCCCGGATGCGGATCTGAATGATTTTGAAGCTATTGATGTAGATGAAAAGATTTCAACATCTGTAGCAGACAGTCTGGGAGAAAAGGTTGCGGTTGATGAAGTTTGTTCTGTAGGTGATGAAGGTTATGTCATCACAGTAACTGATTCAGAAGGATATGGCGGAGATATTCAGGTTACAGTTGGTATCACATCAGATGGAACCGTAAATGGCGTATCTATTTTATCAATCAGCGAGACGGCAGGACTTGGTATGAAAGCAAAAGAGCCTTCATTCTATGAGCAGTACGAAGGCGTGCAGACATCCCAGTTCTATGTTTCTAAAGATGGCGGAGACGGAGAACCGATCGATGCGATCAGTGGAGCAACTATTACATCTAGAGCAATGACCGGTGCTGTTAATGAAGCTCTTGGTTATTTTGCTGAAGCATTTTAGGAGGTAGTTATTATGAACAATTGTACCGAAAGATTATATAACGGTCTGGTCAAAGAAAATCCTACCTTCGTATTGATGTTAGGAATGTGTCCGACCCTGGCGGTTACAACATCCGCTACAAATGGTGTAGGTATGGGACTGTCAACAACAGTCGTACTTGTACTTTCAAATATGTTGATTTCTATGCTGCGTAAGATTATTCCGGATTCAGTCAGAATGCCGGCATTCATCGTGGTCGTAGCTTCCTTCGTAACTATTGTACAGTTCTTGTTAGAGGGATTTGTTCCAAGTCTTTACAGTGCACTTGGTCTTTACATCCCATTGATCGTTGTTAACTGTATTATCTTAGGACGTGCCGAAAGTTATGCATCTAAGAATCCAGTACTTCCATCTATCTTTGACGGACTTGGAATGGGACTTGGATTTACATTTGGTCTGACTTGTATTGGTATTGTTCGTGAATTTATCGGAGCAGGAGCAATCTTCGGAGTGCAGATTCTGCCATTAGCTGACAGTGCTACAGGTACTGTAGGATATACTCCGGTAACTATCTTTATTCTGGCACCTGGTGCTTTCTTAGTACTTGCCGGACTGGTAGCATTACAGAACAAGATCAAAAATAAAGCTGCAAAGAAAAACAAAGCAGCTCAGGCAGAGTAGGAATGGGAGGAGTACATAGATGAAAGAATTATTACTTTTAGCAATTGGATCAGCAATTGTAAACAACGTAGTACTTAGCCAGTTCCTCGGTATCTGTCCTTTCCTTGGTGTATCCAAGAAAGTTGAGACAGCATCAGGTATGGGTGGAGCTGTTATCTTCGTTATCACAATTGCATCATTTTTTACAAGTTTGATTTACAAATTTATCCTGGTACCTTTAGGATTTGAATATCTTCAGACAATCGTATTTATCCTGTTTATCGCAGCGTTAGTACAGTTTGTAGAGATGTTCTTAAAGAAAGCAATGCCTTCACTTTATAATGCACTTGGTGTGTATCTTCCACTGATCACAACAAACTGTGCAGTACTTGGTGTTGCACTGACAAACGTACAGAATGATTACAGTGTTCTTCAGGGTGTTATCAATGGTGTTGGTACTTCTGTAGGATTTGCGATCGCTATCGTGATCATGGCTGGTATCCGTGAGAAAATCGAGTATAACGATATCTCAGAATCCTTCCAGGGAACACCGATCGTACTTATCACAGCTGCACTTATGTCAATTGCATTCTTTGGATTCTCAGGATTAATATAGGAGGGAGCGTATTATGAGTATAACAGGTATTATCATTGCTGCTGTAATCGTAGGCGGTACCGGATTATTCATTGGTGTCTTCCTTGGTGTGGCAGGTAAAAAATTTGCAGTAGAAGTAGATGAAAGAGAAGAGGCTATCGCAGGAGTACTTCCGGGTAATAACTGTGGTGGTTGTGGATATGCCGGATGTTCAGGTCTTGCTGCAGCTATCGTAAAAGGTGAAGCAGAGATTGGTGCATGTCCGGTTGGTGGAGCTCCGGTAGCAGCAAAGATTGGTGCTATCATGGGAGTAGAAGCCGGCGAGCAGGTTAGAGAAGTTGCATTTGTTAAATGTGCTGGAACTTGTGACGTAGCAAAACAGGAGTATGATTATGATGGATTGCATGATTGTACTTTCGTAAATATGATGCAGGATGGCGGACCAAAGAGCTGTAACTATGGATGTCTTGGAGAAGGTTCTTGTGTAAAGGCTTGTCCGTTTGATGCAATTCATATTGAAAATGGAGTAGCAGTTGTTGACAAAGAGGCTTGTAAAGCTTGTGGTAAATGTATCGCAGTTTGTCCAAAACATCTGATCGAACTTGTTCCATATAACCAGAAATGTATGGTACAGTGTAGTTCTAAGGACAAAGGTAAAGATGTCATGAAGGCATGTTCTGTAGGATGTATCGGATGTGGTCTTTGTGCTAAGAACTGTCACTTTGATGCAATCACTTTAGAGGATAATCTTGCACACATTGATGTGTCTAAGTGTAAGAATTGTACACTTTGTGCGCAGAAGTGTCCGAAGAAGATTATTACTCCAAAGCCAGCTGCCGCACCGAAGAAACCAACAGCTCCGAAGCCGGCTGCACCAAAAGCAGAAGCACCGGCTGCAAAGGCTGATGAAGCAAAACCGGCTGCTGAGAAACCGGCAGAGAAAGCGGAATAAGAGTTACGGAAAATAGGGAATGAGAAGTAAAATAAAGAAATTTTTATATCAGGTATTAAAAAGAATATGGAATGATATAGAAAATGCAAAATGGGCGATTATTTTGATAATCGCCTATTTTGTGTTATTGAAGATACTGGCAGGTACTGCGTGCCCAGTGGTGGCTGTGACAGGATATCCCTGTCCGGCATGTGGGTTAACGAGAGCTTTTGTGAGATTGTTACATTTGGATTTTGTCGGAGCCTTTAAGATGCATGCATTTATTTACATAGTGATTATATATTTACTGGCATTTTTCTGGAATCGTTATGTCAAAGGGAAAAAGGCGGGGCGAAAATTGTATGCATTTGTAATTATAATAGTTGTGGGGATGACCGGGTATTATATCTGGCGTATGTTGCGTTATTTTCCGGGAAATCCTCCGATGAGTTATTATTATCATAATTTATCTCATATAATAAAATATTTTGTGGCCGAACATTAAATGTTAAGTATGTGAAGATTGTCTGAAAATGTTGAAAACGGAAATACTGCATGCTATTATAATCGTAATGATTAATAAGGAGGACATAATTATGGAGAATAATTATAACAACGGGGAAGAGAATAATACTCCACAGTATACAGATCCGAATGCCGATTATGAGAATACAGTTGGAAATGTCGGCGAAAACGTAGAGACGATGAATACAAATGAAGTCGGCTCGACAACGTCTTCATCAGAAAGCGAACAGGACCTGAATAAGAATTATCAATATGGATCCGGTGATTATAGCCAGAACCAGAATTACAATCAGAACTATAATAACCAAAATTATGGTCAGGGCTTTGATCAAAACTATAATAACCAGGGATACGGTCAAAATTATAATCAAAGTTATAATAATCAGGGATATAATCAGAATTACAATATGAATTATAACCAGGGGATGGATATGACTCCGCTCACCATGGGGCAGTGGGTACTTACAATTTTGGCAGCCTGCATTCCTTGTGCGGGAACCATTCTCTATCTGGTATGGGCATTTAGTAAGACTGGCAATATTAACCGAAGAAATTATTGTAGAGCAGCACTTATTATAGAAGCAGTAGTTCTTTTACTATATATTATATTTGCTGTTGTGTTTGGTGCTGCTTTAGTAGGTGCAGGTTCTGTGTATTAATTAAAGAATTGGATTTTATATGATTAATGAAAATAGAGTTCACATCAGACATTTTGGAATGTCATAAATGTGAACTCTATTTTTAATATATTATTTTGGAAAGTTATCGGAATAGTGAAGTTTGTTGTCAGAAGTAATGAATACAGCTTCGACATTATCGGTACTATTTACCAGATTTAATCCATCGTCTAATCCTAGGGCGAAACAAGTCGTACTCAGAGCATCTGCATTAACAGACGAGTCTGTGACGATTGTCACACAGGATAAACCATTGTCATAAGGATAACCAGTAGATGGATTCAGGATATGGTGATAAATCTTTCCATCCTTTTTAAAATATCGTTGATAGTCCCCGGAAGTAACGACAGATTGGTCTGCAATTTTCACAGAAGTTATCGGATCACCGGTCGTGTCAAACGGTTTTTGGATTCCGATATTATAATCTGAACCATCAGGTTTACTTCCAATAGCGAGTACATTTCCTCCAAGATTGATCATTGCGTGTTCGATTCCCTGGGATTTGAGATATTCTTTTAACTGATCGGCAATGTATCCCTTGGCAATTCCGCCGAGATCAATGGCTGCGTCGGGATCCGTCAGAGAAACCTGATTCCCATTGATGCGAATATTCTTATAATTCACATGTGTGAGAGCAGACTGAATATCGGCATCATCCGGAATCACAGGGTCATCAGACTGGAAATCCCAGAGAGAGGATACGGGACTGATCGTAACATCAAAAGCACCACCTGAAATGTCACTGTAGTGGATAGCCGTCTGAAGAAGTGTAATGGTATCGTCAGAAACCTCTACAGGTTGCCCTTTGGCAGCGTTGATTTTAGAGATCTCACTGTCTGGTTTGGTATTTGAAAACATGTCATCATATTTGGTGCAAATCTTCTTACATTCGTCGATGATAGCATCGTCACTCGAATCGTAAATCTGAACACTAATAACCGTATCAAATAAAGAATCTGTGTAAGTCAGTGGTTGCTCGGTCGATCCTTTTGAACAACCGGTAAGTAATAAAAAAGAAAGTGCTGGTATAGCAGCAGATTTAACAAATTTCATAAAATTCATAAGTACCCCCGTAAAATGTATGTTATATGAAATGATTAACTTATTATAGCATGAAAACGAAAAATAACTAATTTTTTTAATGAATTTATAGGAAATATTTGATATGATATAAGTAATATTAATTTGGAGGATGGTTAATAGACTATCTAATGAGGTGACAGTGAGGAGAAAGACTGTGAAAAGGAAGCGATTAGTTAAAAAAATATGTAGTATTGTATTAGTGGGAATTTTATGTATTCCCACATCGATTTCTGCATATGCCGAGGAAAACGCGTTGAATACTTATGAGAATTCAGAAAGTTTAAAAGGTGTTGATCAAGACAAGAACCAGAATAAAGCTGGTGGCACGGAGAACATTATTGAGGAGGATGGAAAAGACGAGAATAAAAATGTTGAGAACAATCTCGGAAATAATGAGGAAGAGATAACGGACGATTCTGAAAAAGAGAATGAAGAATTAGAATCTGGGGATGAAGTGAATGGGAATGCAGAAGGACAGGTCGGAACAGAAATTTTAAAGAATTCAGAGAACAATCAAAAAGTGCAGATGTATTCTCAAGGAAGTTTGGAGACAAAAGAAACGCTGACATATTCAGCACATGTGCAGTCTATTGGATGGCAAGAAGAAAGGCAAGAAGGAGAACTTGCTGGAACTACCGGTCAGTCAAAACGAATGGAAGCAATAAAGATTCAAATAAAGAGTGAACCAGTACAGCCTAAAGTGCAAGAAGAACAAAATGACGAAAAGCAACCTGTAGAAATGGATTCGGCAGAAAAGCAGGTTGAAAATAATGAAATTGATGTACAAAATGTCAAAGGACTTACGGGTACAGTGGAATATCAGACACATTGCCAAAGCTATGGATGGCTTAATTGGACAAATGATGGACAAATCGGAGGAACTACTGGTCAGGGGAAACGTTTGGAGGCTATAAAAATTCGTTTAACAGGCGAATTGGCAGAGAAGTACGATATATATTATCGTGTGCATAGTTCGCATTTTGGTGATCTTGGCTGGGCGAAAAACGGACAGATCGCAGGTACCTGCGGATTTGGAAAATCTATTGAGGCAATAACTATTAAATTAGTAGAAAAGACGGATAACAATAAACCAGAACAGAATGCCAGAAGTTATTATGGAAAAAATGATCTCGGAAAAGTGACATATTCTTCGCATTGTCAAAGTTATGGTTGGATGAATAACGTAGCGGATGGTGCCGATAGTGGTACAAAGGGAAAAGGAAAACGAATGGAAGCCATTCGGATTTATCCTGGTGCGATGTATGACGAGGATGGAAATGAGATTACAGGATCTATAGAATATCAGGCATATTGCCAAAGTTATGGTTGGATGAACTGGGTGAAAGATGGACAAATTGGAGGGACTACTGGTCAGTCAAAACGAATGGAAGCCATTCGGATTCGTTTGACGGGAGCATTAGAAGAAAAATATGATGTATATTATAAAGTTCATTGCTCGCGTTGGGGAGATCTTGGTTGGGCCTCGAATGGACAGGTGGCCGGAACAACAGGGACATGGAGATCAATTGAGTCTATCCAGATTCAACTGGTAGATAAGAATAGTTCGGATAAACCATCATCAACTAATAGTCCGTCTATTGAGATGGATAAAAAAGGTAATATTGAGTACGAAACATATGTTGAAAATGTTGGATGGACAGGAAATAAAGTAGGTACTGAGATTTCTGGAACTACTGGTAAAAAGCAGAAAATAGTAGCCGTTCGTATGAGGTTTAATGGAAATATCTACGGCGGGGGAGTGACATATCGTGTATACCAGGAGAATGCAGGATGGCAGAATTGGGTGAGTGATGGTGAAGTTGCAGGAACTGAAGGCGGAAATAAGAGAATAGAAGCTATACAGGTAAAATTAACGGGTGACATCAGCAAGTATTGCGATATTTATTATAGTTCTCATATTCAGGCCTATGGATGGCTCGGTTGGGCAAAGAACGGAGAATCTTCGGGATCTAATAATTGTGCGTACCGA
>ERZ773103.4128-NODE-4128-length-10981-cov-3.210599_pt1 | contig 10981 bp, 9 predicted proteins | sample MGYA00511118_ERZ773103 | MGnify/ENA primary metagenome ERZ773103 (study PRJEB29015, sample SAMEA2737821) | human gut metagenome | biome: human gut; feature: human-associated habitat; material: faeces | place: China | collected 2012 ... | reverse complement strand
CACCCGGTGCAGAAACACCGATAAATACATCTGCGCCAACCAGCATATCTGCAAGCACCATCAGCCGGTGTGTGATGCCGGAATAGTTAAAGATAACACCCGCACAGGTGAAAAACGGGATAGCGAGAAACACGAATGACGAATTTGCTGCCACCATTTTCTGGCACATCAGTAAAACGTTCATTGCATTTGGGCTGAAAACAAAATACAGGGCGGTAGCAATCAACATCGCAAATGCCACCGGTACGCGCATAAAAAACAGCACAAACAAAAATGTAATATTTTTAATTTAGTTGATGATGATTGATAAATAAATAATTTCTGTTGCATTTTGGTTAAAAAAGTAGACTTTTTTTCACATAACTTATATTACATATAATGGAAAAACTCATACGTATTTAAGCCTTTTTTTATATTAACATAGTTGAGATTAAAAGTCTACTTTAAGTCTACTTTTTTCTCCAAATTTCTATAAATATATTCATATATCTGTATATTTAACTAAAATGTTTTATTTTCAGAAAAAGCAAAACAGCTGCAAGAATTACTTGCAGCTGTTTTATTGGCACCCCCTGCGTGAATCGAACACACAACTAGCCCTTAGGAGGGGCTTGTTATATCCATTTAACTAAGAGGGCTTAATTATTTTCTGGTAAAATCCAAAATATTTTACAATAAATATGTTCTTTTGTCAACGAAATTATCTGTAGGTTTTTTTTGAAATTAAGACGTATTTTGATATAGTTTTTGTTTTCCTCTTTCCCTCTTCGGCCATTTATGGTAGAATAGGAGAAATGTGAGGTGGAGTATAAATTGAAGATTACATATAAGATGAATGAAAAAGAGTTATATGATTATAATATGTTCCGTATGACACATAAAACAGGAAGTGTTGTGGCAAGGGCAGTAATTGTAGCATGTATTTATGAGGCTATGATATTACTTGTAGCTTGGTTTACAAAGTTTGAACTATATATGTATTTTATTTTTTGTCCTCTGGGAATTTTAATTTTTGCAGGAACATTGTTATTCACCAAATTTAAAATGAAGCAATCTGTAAATCAATTATTATATCGCGCCAATAAAGAAGCACTTATGCCTGAAACAACCATCGAGATTACAGAGAATGGATTGCAAATTACAACGCCCGGTAGAGATTCTGAAATATTGTTTCGAGAAATAGAAAAAATTGAGGTTGGAAAGCAGTTTATTTACTTACTCATTAGTGAACATGGTGAAGTCGGCATTCCTCTGAGAGTATTTGAAAATTTGGATAAAGCAAAGGAGTTTGCATTGGCAATTAGGAATGGTGCTCCCGAAGCTGTTCATATCGGAATTTAATTTTTAAAGTTGTATGATTTTTCATACAACTTTTTTTATTGTCTAAAACCGTTTGTAACAACATACATCATATGTTAAAAATTAGAGTAATGATTATAAAATTTTTCCAAAAACAGCGAAAATACTAGTAGAATACAGCAAATAACATTGACTTAAATCCTGGAACATACTATAATAATTGTTACGATATATTTTGAAAGGAGGGCTATTTGTGATAAGTGGAGCAGAAATGATGGTAAAATGCCTACAAGCAGAAAATGTTACCATTACCTTCGGTTATCCAGGCGCAGTAATTTGTCCATTCTATGATTTTTTAGAAAAAACGGAGATTGAGCACGTCCTGGTCAGAAGTGAGCAAAACGGTGCCCATGAAGCAAGCGGTTTTGCACGTGCCAGCGGAAAAGCAGGTGTTTGTATTGCAACATCCGGTCCTGGTGCTACCAATCTGATTACAGGTCTTGCCACTGCATATATGGATTCCATTCCTCTGGTTGCAATTACAGGCCAGGTTAATTCTGAACTGTTAGGACGTGATGTGTTCCAAGAAGCAGACGTTACAGGTGCTTGTGAATCTTTTACAAAACACAGTTATCTTGTAAAGAATGTTGAGGATATTCCACGCGTCTTTAAGGAAGCCTTCCATATCGCGACAACCGGCCGCCCAGGCCCTGTGTTGATCGACGTCCCTTACGACATTCAGCGGGCCCAAGTGGAAGAATTCATCTATCCTGAAAAAGCTGAAATTATAGGTTACAAGCCTCGTACGAAGGGACATAGTATGCAGATTAAAAAAGCAGCAAAACTGCTTGAATCAGCCAAACGCCCGGTTATCTGCTGCGGCGGCGGTGTGGTGTCTGCAGGCGCAAGAGATGAAATGATCGCTTTCGCAAAGAAAACAGGTATTCCTGTTGTAGCAACTATGATGGGCCTTGGGGTTATTCCTATGGACAACGACCACTATATTGGTATGATTGGTTCTCATGGAAAATCCTACGCAAATCGGATGATGAATGAAGCCGACGTAATTGTGCTTTGCGGCGCAAGAGTTGGCGATAGAGCAATTCCCAATCCAAAGGGTGTGAAGGCTTCTATTATTCATATTGACATTGACCCTGCTGAAATTGGAAAGAATGTGAATGCGCATATTCCAATTGTAGGTGATGTAAAATCTGTTTTGCGTGAATTTACAAAAGAAATCGAAGCTTGTCCTTGTGACGAGTGGCTTAAAAAAGTGCAGGCTGCAAAGAAGGAGGCTCCTCTAAGAGGAGAACCTCGCACTGACTTTGTGGAACCAAGAGCGTTTATGCGTGACCTTTCCGCTATGATGGAAGATGATGCTATTTTGACTGCCGACGTTGGACAAAATCAAATTTGGGCAGCGAATAACTTTAATACCAAAGAAGGTAGATTTTTAACCTCAGGTGGTATGGGAACCATGGGATACGCACTGCCGGCTGCAATTGGCGCAAAATTGGCAAAGCCAAAACGTCAGGTGGTAGCAGTTTGTGGTGACGGCTCTTTCCAGATGAGCATGTGTGAGCTTGCTACTGCAAATCAAAACCGAGTACCTTTAAAATTGGTTGTTATGCGCAATAAATTTTTAGGTATGGTAAAAGAACTTCAGGATAATTTGTATCAAGGACGCCATGTGGCAACACCATTGAACGGTGACCCGGACATTGTTAAGTTGGTACAAGCTTACGGTATTAAAGCTGTTTTTGCACAAAATAATGAAGATGCGAAAAAGTTGGCCAAAGAAATGCTGGAGTCTAAAGAAGCTTATGTTTTGGTGTGTGATGTAGATCCAAACACACCGTCTATATAAAGGGGGAAGCACAGATGAAATATACCCTCTCAGTTTTAGTTGAAAACCAACCGGGTGTTTTGTCGAAAGTTTCCGGCCTGTTTTCACGCCGTGGCTTTAACATTGACAGCTTAGCTGTTGGTGTGACGGAAGACCCTGCTATTTCTCGTATCACCATTGTGGTGGACGGAGATGAACATATTGTAGAACAAGTGGAAAAACAACTGAACAAACTGATTGCCGTGATTAAGGTGAAAAACTTAACCACATCCGGAAGTTATGTAAGTTGTTTGTTAATGCTGGTAAAAGTAACTTGCAGCACAAAGCAGCGTTTGGAAGTGATGAAAATTGCTGAGCAAATGAAAGCGGATGTAGTGGACGTGGCCAATAATTCACTTACACTGCAGTATGCAAGTACGTTAGAAAATATTGAGACTCTAACCAGTTTACTAAGACCATACGGTATTAAAGAACTGGTCCGCACGGGAACAGTCGCTCTGGAGAGAGGCTCTTCCACAGCGCATAAATAAGGATAAGCCTGGCGCCCTGCGTAAGACTTAGAACATTTTTAGAGAATACATAAAATTTAGGAGGAACATTCCAATGGCAAAGATTTTTTATCAAGCAGACTGTGACATTAACGTTTTGAAAGGTAAAACTGTAGCAATTATCGGCTACGGAAGCCAAGGTCATGCACATGCATTAAACCTACATGAAAGTGGTGTTGATGTTGTAGTTGGTCTTTACGAAGGCAGCAAAAGCTGGGCAAAAGCAGAACAAGCAGGCCTAAAAGTTATGACAGCAGCAGATGCAGCAAAAGCAGCAGATGTAATTATGGTTTTAATTCCTGACGAGAGACAAGCAGAAATGTACAAACAAAACATTGCACCTCATCTAACAGCAGGCAAAGCTTTGATGTTTGCACATGGTTTTAACATCCACTACGGTCAAATTGTACCGCCTGCAGATGTTGACGTTTTGATGATTGCTCCAAAAGGTCCTGGCCATACAGTACGCAGCGAATACGTTGAAGGTAAAGGTGTACCTTGCCTAATTGCTGTTCATCAAGATGCTACAGGTAAAGCACAAGATATTGGTCTTGCATATGCAGCAGGTATTGGCGGTGCAAGAGCAGGTGTTCTTGAAACAACATTCAGAGTTGAAACAGAAACAGACCTATTTGGTGAACAAGCTGTTCTTTGCGGCGGTGTAACTGCTTTGATGCAAGCCGGCTTCGAGACCTTGGTAGAAGCAGGTTATGCTCCTGAAAATGCATACTTTGAGTGTGTTCACGAAATGAAATTGATTGTTGACCTGATTTATGAAGGTGGTTTCTCCAGAATGAGATATTCTATTTCTGATACTGCTGAATACGGTGACTATGAAACAGGTAAGAGAATCATTACAGAAGAAACCAAAAAAGAAATGAAAAAAGTACTTTCAGAAATTCAAGACGGTACTTTCGCTTCCAAATGGATTAGTGAGAATAAATCCGGTCGCGCTCACTTTACCGCTTGCCGTCGTTTAGGCGCAGAACATGAATTAGAGGCTGTTGGTAAGGAACTACGTAAAATGTATTCTTGGAATGACGAGAAATAATTTAACAATATAAAAATCCTCTGCATGGTATTTGTCTATGCAGAGGATTTTTTGATGATTTGATTTAGTGAATAAAATTAGTGGAGTCTGCAACATCAGGTTGAGGTTGCGGAATATTGTGTTGTTTTGCACATGCAATACATTGCAGCATCCATGCCATATTTTTTCCAATGTTGCGCATCGTTTGCAGTCCTTCTTTATCTTGCATTACATCTTCAGGGGTAAGACCATGTACCATATTCCAATAGGTGGAAGAAACAATAGGCATCATAGCAATTGAAAAATATTTATTGATGACATCAATGGAAGCAGTTGTGCCTGCCCTTCTGGCAGAGGCAATGGCAGCTGCCGGTTTGAATTGAAATGGTTTATATATGCGAGAAGAAGCACTGCTATAAAATGCCCTATCTAAAAAAGATAATAATCTACCGCTTGGATGTGCATAATACACAGGCGTTCCAAATACAAATCCGTCAGCATCTTTTGCTTTTTGAATAAATTCGTTGACCATATCGTCGTCAAAGATACAACCGTCTCCGTGACAACGATTGCAATTAATACAGTCTCTGATAGGCTGCTTTCCCAATTGCATAATTTCATAATTAATATTTTGCTCCTGTAATGTTTTTCCTATCTCCGTAAGTGCCGTAAAGGTGCAACCTTTGGTATTTGGACTGCCATTTATCATCAGTACATTCATTTTATCGTCTTCCTTTCTGGAAACAGTCATTGACTTTACATTATCTACATACTAAAATTATAAATGAAATAAGCGAAAAGACAAGAACGCACTAAAATGTAAGATACTATCTAAAAGGAGAGTATAACATGAACCAAACAGATATTAATATCTGTGAAAAGATAGATATTAAGCCGTTTGCATACGCTGTTTCTCTTTTTAACGGTAAATGGAAGATGCACATATTATTTTGGCTTTGGAAAAAAGAAGTCATGCGTTACAGCGAAATCAAGCGAGAATTAGGAAAAGTGACCCATAAAATGCTTTCTACACAGTTGAAAGAGTTGGAGAGAGATGGATTAGTAATACGTCGTGAATATCCTCAAGTTCCGCCTAAAGTGGAATATAGCTTAACGGAAAAGGGACAATCCATTATGCCCATTTTACAAGAAATTTGTAAATGGGGACATGAACATATACCAGAGAATGCTTAAATAAAAAAGGCAGCAATTGCTGCCTTTTTTATTTCTTTTGTTTTTCCGCTACATAATCATAAATATCTTTTGCAACACTGTCTTTTCCTTTTAAATGTACGGGACCGGCAAATAAATAAGGAGAGCGGATTAACGTATCAAAATCTTTTTTTTGCCAAACATAGGGATTTCCTTGTTTATAGTCGATAGAGCGCATAGTTGCATTTGACCAATTATCATATTGATGATAATAAATATTTTGTTTCATCATAGAGTTCCATAAAATCGTTTGAAAAAACAGTTCGCAAACACCGCCCATTTTAGACAGATATTGCTCGCACCAGGGCTCTTTTAGTAAAATTAAGCTCACTAAGTCATGGGTAATACTGCATGCATTGATGCCGGCTTGCAGCTGAAATCCTGCATCTGAAGAAATCTTTGTTTCTGGATTCAGCTTTGTACTTAAGGACCACGGATATTCCAGTTTTTCAGATTTGCGTCCAAATAGTCGAAAGCCGGCATCAAATGCTTCTTTTATATAATTAAAACGTCTGCGCATACCGTCTGAAAAGTTTTTCCCATAAATATTTACAAACTCTCTTCCCTGATGGGATTCAAAGAAATCCAAAATGTGGTCTTGGGTACGTAAGGGTAAATCACAATCAGACAAGAAGTGGTAGTAAGAATATTTTTGTTTTGCAGCTTGCCGCATTAATTCAAACTGACATTGAATTTGAGTATAAGAACCGTATGAGACAGCAGTGCTGTTGATAAAAAAGATTTTGGATTCCTTCACCAAAGATTTTAGAGATTCGGGACGACATTTCTTTGCTTTTTTGTCTATATGGATATATAAATCCACTCGTGCGTGGTCTAATAATGGGAGTTGATATTCTAATAATTCCGGTTGGTTTTGTACTAAAATTAAATAAGCATGCTTATTCATAATTTCTCCTAATCAATTATTGTTTTCTAAAATATTATAGCTTGAAATCTAATGTAACACAAGAGAAGAAAACAGCAAAAAAGAAAAAGGAAGATGATATATCATCTTCCTTTTTCAATCAGTGATAGAGCGTTTTACCGCAAACAAATAAGGGGAAATAGATTCTTTTATTAAAAGGTATATGTTTCCGTTAAGGAGGGAATTTGTAAATTTTATTTGGAAAGCATAAGGCTTTATTGGGGAATATAAAAGCCTGAAAATAGGAGAATGTAAATACACTACCTTTGGGAAAAACAAAAGAATCCGGTTAGGTATACTATTAAAACTATAATATATATTAGGGAGAATATTACAGTAACAAAAGTTTTATTTTGTAGAAATATACTACCTAACAAGATATATGACGAATTTCATATCAAAAGCTTTTTCATACTTCTTTCTTAATTTGCAAATAATTGCTCCATCATTTTTCTACAATTTTCTTTTGTTAAGTCTTATTATAGCAATTTATGATTCTATGGGAGAACTTATGTTGTTAAATACAAAATAATGTATTGAATTACGGACTATATTATTTTATAGAAGGTGATCGTTCCGATGTTTATCATGATTCCCGTGATTAATGCCGCAAATTCCCTCATAATCTTTGGCTTTTCTTTTTACTACCACCACAATTATGAAAAGGGCAACGACAAGTACAACAAATACAGTAATCAAAATCCAATTTAGCAGTGTCATTTTGTTTTACCCCCGAATATATTTTTTATTGCAGCTTTTTTCTTTTTATTCACCCATTGGAATAAAGTAAAATATGGATATAATATAATACCGCCTGCAATAATTACCCCGATACTTAACGTTCCGAATACAGTGTCTATGGCACTAACTCCGTGAGAGACAGATGGAGTAGACAGAGAACGAGACATGTAATTACGCAATACCTGTAACTGAGTGGCTAAAGATTTGGATAAAGCAGATACTTGGTTTGAGGTTGCAAAGTTTACAGGCGTTTCTAATTTCGGAAGAACTTCAGTTGTTTGGTAATCGCCGAAAGCACATGTTGTTGTGATACTGCCTTCTTGTGTATTGGTTGGTTCGACAGTAATTGTTGACAAATGATGTCCTGTAGCAGGGATACTTTCAGTATGCTGTTCATGGCAGACAGAACAAACTATGGTATTGCTGCCTTCTTGTGTACAAGTAGGTTCGGCTACGATATGATTCCATTTATGTCCCAGTGCAGGAATCACTTTTGTTTCAGAATAGTCACAGCGGGAACAGGTGGTAACTTCACTGCCGTCCGTAATACAGTTGGGTTCTGTAACAATTGTAGATAAATCATGTCCCAGTGCAGGAATTACTTTTGTTTCGGAATAATCACAGCGGGAACAAGTAGTTACTTGACTGCCGTTCTCTGTACAGGTAGGGGGAGTTGTAACCGTGTGTGAATCATGCCCTAAGGCTGGAAGTGTTCGGATACATATATCGTTACATCCATCGCATAGCATCATTTCTTCGCCCTGCTGCGTACAAGTGGGTTCGGTTTTTATAGACCATTTGTTAGACCATCCATGTCCCGCTGGAGGAGCTTCATCGGGGTCTATGTAGTGGATGTTTCCATCAGTAATGGATAAATCGTCTTGTGCTGTCTGATCTGTATCAGTATCGCTCAGTATAAATGATATAGTTTCCTGTGCAACAATGGTCGACTTGCAAATATCGGTTGAGAAGGAAGAATCCATATCATCAACAGACGACAGAGTAGCCGCGTTTATAACAGACAAATATGAAATGGTAGAGGCTATTATAATAAAAGAAAGTATTAAGGCCAGTTTTGCTTTCATTACCTGTATCACCGCCTTTCTTTACATTTATATCATATATTATTTACACTCACTACAATAGTGTTTTGAAGTAAACAACAATGTAATGCATTAAATAACATTTTCTGGAGTTTGAAAGGCCATTTTTAAGTTTGGTAAATACTTTCTTCCAACAGGCAGCTCTTTTCCGTTCATTAAGGTTAAAGATGTAGAATTAAATGTTTTAATTTGAGGAACCGAAACAATAAAGGAACGATGTATTCGTAAAAATCCTTTCGGTAAAACAGTGATTTCCAGCTTTCCGATAGAAGAATAGAATTCGAATTGTTCGTTATTATCATAATGAACCGTAATAATACGTTGGAATACCTCAAAATAATAAATGGACTGAATAGGAATGTTACGATATTCTCCAATGCCTTTTAACAATATAAATTCCTGCTCTTTTTCTACTGCTTTGTTCAGTGCATTGGTCAAAATAGCATTTGTTTTTTCCGTGGAGGTAATTCCTTTGACGATATAATGAAATGCTTGTACATCAAATGCTTGGATTGCATAATCCGAAGAGACGGTTACAAAAATAATTTCTCCATGAAAGTGGAAGGGAGCTTGGCGCAGTTTTAATCCGGTTTCAATGCCATTGATTCCGGGCATATGAACATCCAACAATAAAATATCGATTGGTTTTTCGTTATTGGAAATATGGAATAGCGCTTGTTCTCCTGTTTCAAATCGAACAACTTCGATTGCAATATTTTTTTCTTTTGCTAAGGTACATATTAAATCTGAGTAATAGTTCAAATCTTGCTCATTATCGTCACATAGTGCTATTCGCATATATTGCTCTCCTTTGCATAATGTTACCCGGACTGGGTGAGTATATAAATGCAGCATACTTTTTAACAAATTAAGATTCAATGATGAAAAGAAACATTTATTACATTATATCTATAAATTGAGTTTTTTTCAACATGAGATATTGCATGCGACATCTCATCCTGATAAATAGTGTTGAATATTATAGAATATTCTAAGAAAGTATATAAAAAAGAAAGTGAAAGTGATACTCGTCCATATATTTTTTACGATTGGTTATAGATAGATTGTTTATTACTGCTAAATTCTATTTATAATATATTTTTTAATAGGTATACTTTAATAAAAAGCTTTTAATATCAGTTTTTTGTACTCAAAAAGCAGTAAAAATGATAATTTTCAATTAACTATTTACAATAATTGTAAATTTGAAAAGGTATACATTAACATAATTTCTAATAAATTACAATATTTTGTGACCATTTCCAACAATGTTGAGAGATATTTATATTTAGCATATTACCATATAAATGTAACCGTTAAAATCAAACTATGGTTATTTTTATATCAGCATGTAATGCTGTTTATTAACACTCATTAGTTCATACTATAGTTTGTAGATTGAGTTTAATTTTTAACTTTTATACAATATAATTTATGCGTAGTTTTTCCTAATTTTTGAGATGTCAGAAATGCCATATATAAAAAGAAACCTGTGATTATGTAACCACAGGTTTCTTTTATACAGTTATATTTATCCGTTAACAGATTTCTCACCAGACATAATATTGTCACTTTGCAAATCTCGTTAACCCCGCTACCGCATTCCGCCACGGCATCCGCACACGGACTTCGTGAACTATGTGGGAGTTGTTGGTTTGAGTGACTGGAGTCGGTGGACGCAGGATGTGAAAGTATTGTCGTTACAAGGCCTCTGACGGTTTACTCTGTACTTTTATGATATAAAAAAGACCTTAGAGGCAACACCTCTAAGGTCTAATTTTTTTATCTTATGCTGTTGCATTCTTCGCACGCAAGGATAACACTATGTGTCAGGCATAGGCTACCGGAGTGTATCAGGTGACATAATAGTATGTCATCATGGATTACGAATAGCGGCCTGTGCGGCTGCTAAACGTGCAATTGGAACACGGAATGGGGAACAGGAAACATAGTTCAGCCCCGCTTTGTGGAAGAATTCAACAGAAGAAGGATCCCCGCCATGTTCACCGCAAATCCCCAGTGAGATATCCGGTCTGGTAATACGTGCTAACTTTGCAGCCAGCTCCACTAATTGTCCAACACCGGTCTGGTCTAGCTTTGCAAATGGGTCAAATTCAAATATTTTGTGCTCATAGTAATCGTTTAAGAATTTTCCGGCGTCGTCTCGGCTAAAACCAAATGTCATTTGCGTTAGGTCGTTGGTGCCAAAACTGAAAAATTCTGCTTCTTTTGCAATTTTATCGGCGGTTAAAGCGGCGCGAGGAACTTCTATCATAG
>ERZ773103.4126-NODE-4126-length-10987-cov-3.102269_pt1 | contig 10987 bp, 7 predicted proteins | sample MGYA00511118_ERZ773103 | MGnify/ENA primary metagenome ERZ773103 (study PRJEB29015, sample SAMEA2737821) | human gut metagenome | biome: human gut; feature: human-associated habitat; material: faeces | place: China | collected 2012 ... | reverse complement strand
CTTAAATAAATTTTTCTGCACTATTTTGTATTTACACAAAACTTGAAGAATACTCTTACAACAAATACATCACCTAATTTTTTTAACGTTTTTTCATCAAAATATAATCTCGGATTCATAGCGTACCTCCTGCATATTCAGTATAGCATTAACAGTTATTAAAGTCAATGTGAAAATGTTAATATACATTCAAATGATGTTAATATAGTTAATTGAATTAAAAAAAAACATACTATATAATATTACTAAAGAAACCCGGGATATATAAAGATTAATGTGTTGAAAATTTATTTTTGGAGGGGGAAAATGAAGTTCAAGAAAGTGATTTTAACGACAGCGGCTACGGCATTTATATTGCAGGCAAGTGTATATGCGGCTGATTTAACAGCATCATATTCAATGAATGATATGACAGGATTAAACTATATGGGTACGGTGTCGAATATACTCGGTCAAAAAAAATGCGGTAGAATTTAACGGCGGAAGTGTGACTTTAAGTCAATTTTTCGTTAAGCGATAATTTTACTGTATCAGCATGGATAAAACCGAGCGGAATAACTTCGTGGGAAAGAGTATTTGACTTTGGCTCTGACCAAAAGAATTATATATTTCTTACCGTAAACAACGGTAACGGTTATCCGCGTTTGGCGGTGAAATACAATAATCAAATAGAGCAAAATATTACATCTTCGGTATCGTTTAATAAAAATGTTTGGTCATACGTAACTGTTACAATGAAAGATAATAAGGCGACAATGTATATAAACGGTGAGAGTGTTGCAAGCGGTAATATTACGGTGTCTATGAGTTCGCTTGCGTCTTCGGCTGCAAAGTATATTGCTAAATCTCAATATACTTCAGATCCTAATTATACTGGTAGTATTGATGAAATGGAAATATACAATGACGCATTAACACAAGACGAAATTATAACACGAATGCAGGCTACAGCGGCAGAAGTTAAATCTATAGAAACAACAGATTTAACAGTAAAAGTCGGTGACAAAATTAATCTGTCGTCAGAAGTAGATGTATCGTACACAAACGGAATGACAAGCAAAACGATAGTGGACTGGGGAGAAGTAAACAGTTACACCGAAAAGGAAACGTATAAAGTAACAGGTACTACGAAAATAGCAGGAAAAAGCTACGATGTTATCGCGAATATAACTGTTGAAACAGATTCTTTGGACGATAATTATTCTGTAATCCGTAATATGAATATTGTTAAAAATTCGGGTTCATCATTTGTTGAAGCGGAGTATGTTGTAACATCTGAACTAACCGATACTTTGGTTTTAAAAATGCAAATTTATAGTGGTGATACACTTCTGTCGGAAGATACAAAAGATTTTGTGCCGTCCGACAATACTGTAAAAATGAAGAAAGATATTAGAGATTATAAGGGCAATTTGACTGTAAAAACGGCCGTTTATAACAAATCAACAGGAAAGGTAATTTCAAGCGTAATGGAAAGAAAAGCAGATAATACAGGTAACTTTGCCGGAGGCGACAGAGTTAATTTAGAGAAGGACAGCTTATTTGAAAAGAGTGAGCAAGTAGGACTTAAATATGTTTTGTCAATAGACGTTGACAGACTTCTTGCACCGTCATACGAAATGCATGGACTGACCGCTCCGAACAATGCACATCGTTACGGCGGTTGGGAAAGAAAAGGTGCAAGCAACTGGGGAAGTTCAAAAGATACATTCACACTTGCAGGACATTCGTTGGGACATTGGATGAGTGCAGCTGCGGTATTATATCGTGATACAGGCAATGAAGAAGTTTTGACTAAACTTAATTATGCGGTAACTAAACTCGATGAACTTCAAAAGACTTCAAATTCACCATATATAGGCGGATGTAGCGAAGATTGTTTTACAAAATTGTTTAGCGGTAATACAAAGTGGGCTGATAACTATTGGGTGCCATGGTACGGAATACACAAAATATATCAAGGCTTGCTTGACGCGTATGACTATACAGAAAATGACACTGCTTATGAAGTATTGAAAAAATTTGCAGATTGGGCAGTTGACGGTACATCAAATCTTACTGACGCACAAATGCAGTCAATGCTTGACGTTGAATACGGCGGTATGAATGAAATTTTTGCGAGAATGTATGAATTTACAGGTGATGAAAAATATTTGGATACGGCAAGAAGATTTACTCACGATTCGATTTTAAATCCGCTTATACAAGGTAAGGACAGTTTGACAGGACTTCACGCAAATACTCAAATACCGAAAATAATCGGTGCGGCAGAAATATACGAACAAAATCCGGAGAAATATGCCGATTATAAAAAGGCTTGCGAAAATTTCTGGAATTACGTTGTAAACAATCGTTCATACGCAATAGGCGGTAACTCGATTGCCGAACATTTCGAGGCAGAGGGTGCAGAGACACTTGGAGTTAAGACTTGCGAAAGCTGTAATACATATAATATGATGCGTCTGTCTGAGCATTTATTCGCTTGGAAACATGACAGTGCATATATGGATTGGTATGAAAAGGCTTTGTACAACCATATTCTCGGTCAGCAAGAGCCTGAAACAGGTGCAAAAATGTACTTTGTATCGCTTTTGCAAGGACACCACAGAGTATATGAGCAAAAGGATAAATCTTGGTGGTGTTGTACGGGTACAGGTATGGAGAACCCGGGAAGATACACAAGATGTGCGTATTATGAAGACGGTGACGATTTATATGTAAATCTTTATATGCCGGGTACATATGAATGGGAAGAAAAAGGTCTTACATTCACTGTTGAAACAACATATCCTTATTCCGACAAGGTACAAATTAAAGTCGCAGGAACAGGAAGTGCAAATATCAACCTACGAGCTCCGTCATGGCTTGAAAGTGATATGACAGTAAAAGCAGGCAATAAGACGTATACATCAAAGGGCGGAGAATATCTTGCTATATCTAACGAATGGAAAGACGGCGACATTATAGATATTACAATTCCAATGTCTGTTACAGTATACAATTCAAGAATTGACGGACAGGCGGCATATCAGTACGGTCCTGTGGTTTTGGCGGCAGACCTTGGAAGCGTCAGCGACGTTAGCGGAGTGAATGAATATATTTCAAACGAAACTAAGATTGACAGTGTAACTGCTGATGTACCGTATATTGTAGGTAATTCAAGCAATTTGGATAAGTATATAGATACGGTTGACACGGACAAGCTGATGTTTAAAATTAAGGCTGAAAATTCATCTACAGGCAAGGATATTGAACTAAAACCGTTCTATGAAATTCACCACAGTTTCTATACTGTATATTTCAACGTAGGAAACGGTGTGAATGAATATGATAAACGTCTGAACAGTGCAACGATTGACAGAGTTGAACCGGACGGTCAGCAGGACGAACTCGGACACGGTTTAGAAAGTAAAAATTCAAATAACGGCAGTTTTACAAGCGGTACAAAAACATATTACTGGCGTGACGCATACGGTAGTGACAACGCATATTTCCAATATTCTTTGGAAGTGGATAAGAGCAATAAAAATTATCTGTTTGTAAGATATTGGGGCAGTGACGGATCGTTTACAAAAAATAATGTAAATTATACGCGTGATTTCTATATCTATATTGATGATAATAAACTTGCCGAACAAACGCTTAACAACGAAAAGATGAATAACGCATATGATGTATTCTATGAAATACCGGAAGAATATACAAAAGGCAAGGACAGCGTTACTGTTAAATTTGCACCCAAGAGCAGTACAAATTGTGCAGGCGGTGTTATTGAGGCGAGAATTACAAATGATGATTTGAAATGTGTAAAGATTACGGCCGATTACAACGATAACGGAACGCTAAAGGACAGCTCAATCGAAAAAATCAGTATCGAAGATATAAAGCAAACTGAAAATTCATCATCACACAAAGAGTTTTATTGGGAATCGACGGACAATATGAAACCGATAATTACTGAAGAATAGAAAAAAATTTTCCCTGCAATTTGTTTTGCAGAGAATTTTTATTCCCCAAAACTTTTAGCATAAAATCGGAATTTGTCTAAAAATATTCGCTTTACTAAAAATAATCTATATGCTATAATAAATCAAAATTCAAGAGAAAGTATGATTAATATGGAAATTGTAAAATATAAACCCGAATACAAAAATGATTTTATCCGTCTGAGCAAGAATTGGATAACAAAATACTTTGCACTTGAAAGTGATGATTTTGAAGTTTTTGAAAATATAGATAAACTTATCAAAAACGGTGCAATGATTTATTTTGCTATTGAAAACGGTGTAGTTTACGCAACTTGTATGGCACAGCCTATGACAAATAATGAGTGGGAAATATGTAAACTTGCCGCAGACGAAATATATGAGGGACACGGTGCGGGAAGTGCTGTTTTTAAAGCGTGTATGGATTATGCCTTGGAAAACGGTGCCAATAAACTTACAATCCTGTCAAACAGTATTTTAAAACCGGCATTGCATATATATGAAAAATACGGCTTTTATGAAATTCCGGTCGATAATACACATCATTATAAACGTGCGGATATTCAATTTGAATATACGGCAAAATGATTTAATACCCTTTGTGTGAAAGCATAAAGGGTATTTTTGTGTTCTGTATTGTATGCTATGTGAATATAATAATCAGAGGGGGTGCTTGTCTTGATTAAAATAACAAACTATTTAAGAGTTAATGTACTGACAATCGCCTTGTTTGTGTTTTGCATTATATTTAATAAAGCGGATATGCTTTGCGTCACATATGCGGTTATGATTTTGCACGAATTGGCACATTGCCTTGCGGCTGTGTGTATAGGGCTTAAAATATCGCATATTGACTTTTATCCGTTCGGTGTCAATTTGAAATTAAAAAATAAACTTGTATATTCACTTGCAGATGAAATGATATTATATTTCAGCGGACCGTTTTGTAATATTTTATTTGCACTTATCGCAATGATTGTGTACAGCCGTTATCCGAATGAAAGCGTAAAGTTTTTTTATATAAGCAATACTATGCTGTTTTGTATGAATATGATTCCGTCAGTACCTTTGGACGGCGGTATTTTGCTCAAAAAGATTATAGCATACAGACTCGGATATAACAGTGCAAATAAGATTATGACTGTAATATCAGCAGTGTTTTCTGCTATGATTATGGGACTTGGTATATATGTGATGTACATTACAAAATTCAATTTTTCGGTATTGCTGTTTTCTGCTTTGATGATAGGCAATATATTTACTCAAAGTGAAAAATATAATGTGGATTTAACTAAAACATTGATGTTCAACAATAAAAAGAAAAAATCGGTAAGACATATTGTGGTTGAAAATGAGTGTAATTATTGTGACATAGTGGATGAATTTATTCCGAAAGACTATAATGTGGTTTACATTGTAAGTGACGACGGCAAAGTAAAGGACATTATAACCGAAACGCAGGTAATAGATAAACTGACAACGGAACAAGTACTTTAAATATTACATTATTATAACATTGTGGAATTTTTAAATGATTTGTGATATAATACACAGTGAATATTTATGAATAAAATTATTATTTACATAAGAAAGGCAAGGTTTTATGGCAACAAAGAAGTCAACTGCTAAAAAGGGCAGTTCAAAAAAAAGTTCTAAAACTACGGCAAAAGCTACTGTAAAAAAGAATAATCAGACAAAAAACTATATGCCTACATACATTATCTCATCAATGCTCATTACATTGTTATTAGCTGTTTTTATGTACATTGATACAGGCAATGGCGGAGTAATAAATAATGCGGTGAAAAATCTGTTCCGCGGATTGTTCGGCATATGCGGTTATTTTGTGCCTGTAATTTGTGCGGGTGTATCGGCATACCTTATTAAAACTAAGGACATAAAGCGTTTTTGGAGTAAGGTTATACTGTCATTTTTGGCACTTATTAATGTCAGTGCGATTGTAAATCTTTCGTCGATTAATACTGATATAAGCTATGCTTTTTCGGCAGGTCAGCAGTATATATGCGGAGGTTTATTAGGTGCGTGTGTTTCTGTATTTATGGAACAAATGGTGCAGAAAGTTGCGTCTTACATAATTTTATCAATTACACTTATTGTATTGGCAAGCTTTATAACTAATGTATCGTTTTTTGCGGAATTTTTCAAATGGGCAAGAAATGTTATGTTTGGTGCGAAAAATAAGTATTCGGAATTAAAAGAAGAATATGACAGACGAATGGAAGAAAGAATGCTTGCAGAAGAATATGAAGATGAGTATACAGATGATGTGTATGAAGATGAATATTACGAAGAAGAAACAAGTGCTCTTGACGCGGCAAATTCATTTGCAAATGACACAAAGAATAACACAAAAAAATCAGTAACTAAACCGACTGCTAAAAAATCATCAAAAACAAAAGAAAAGCCTATAAAAGAAGAACCGGCAGAAGAACCTTTTTCAAACGGTATAGATGAGGCATTCGGTAAAATGGATGATATAGTTGAAGAACCGATAGAAGAAGTCGGGGAGAAAAAGGAAGAACAACCCGAAAAGGCTAAGAATATGTCCGAAAGTGAAAAAGAGGGATACAACGAGGAATTTAATAAGGCAATAGAAAGACCTATTCCGAAATATGTAATACCGCCTTTGGATTTATTGAGCAAACCTAAGGCAACTTCGGGTGATAAACGTGAAGAAATGAGAAGAACGGCGGAAAAACTTATTTCCGTTCTTGACAATTTCGGCGTGAAAGCAAAACTGTTGCAAGTAACACAAGGTCCGACTGTAACAAGATATGAAATTCAACCGGACACAGGTGTTAAACTTTCTAAAATAGTAGGACTTGCAGACGATATAGCACTTAATTTGGCTGTGTCAACAGTTCTTGTTGCACCTGTTCCGGGTAAGGCGGCTGTCGGTGTTGAAATACCTAACAACAAGGTTACTCCTGTTTCAATACGCGAAATGCTTGAATCGGACGCATTCAAAAATGCAAAGTCAAAATTGACAGTCGGTTTGGGTAAGGATATAGGCGGTAATGTAGTTATAGGCGATATTGCAAAAATGCCGCACGTTCTTATTGCCGGTCAGACAGGTTCGGGTAAAAGTGTTTGCGTAAACAGTATTATTATGAGTATTTTGTACAAGTCGTCACCTGAGGAAGTTAAGCTTATTATGATTGACCCTAAAGTTGTTGAACTTGGCGTTTACAACGGTATACCGCATTTGCTTGTGCCTGTTGTTACAGAGCCTAAAAAGGCGGCAGGTGCACTTAATTGGGCGGTAAGCGAAATGATGCGCCGCTATGATTTGTTTAAAAATACAGGTGTGAGAAAACTTGAGTCTTATAACAAACTTATGGAAAGCACAGGCGGTGAGAAAATACCGCAGCTTGTTGTTATAATAGACGAGTTGGCTGATTTGATGATGGTTGCGGCAAAGGAAGTTGAGGATTATGTTTGTCGTTTGGCACAACTTGCCCGTGCCGCAGGAATACATTTGATTATCGCAACACAAAGACCGTCTGTTGATGTCATTACAGGTCTTATCAAAGCAAATATACCGTCAAGAATTGCTTTTGCGGTATCGAGCCAAGTAGACAGCCGTACAATACTTGATAAGGGCGGTGCGGAAAAATTGCTTGGTATGGGTGATATGTTGTATCATCCCGCAGGTGCAAGAGCCGCAACAAGAGTTCAGGGCGCATTTGTTTCAGACCCTGAAATTGAGTCGGTACTTGAATTTATAAAAGAAAATGTAGGCGAAACTCATTACAGTGAGGATTTGGAAGAAGAAATAGAACGTCACGCAACAGGCGAAAACGGTGTTACACCTGATGTTGAAGATGACGGCGATGCACTTCTTCCTGAGGCTATTGAACTAGCTATGAGTTTAGGCAAAATATCAACATCTATGGTACAGCGCCGTTTGGGCGTGGGTTATTCAAGAGCCGGACGTATCATAGATCAAATGGAGGCAAGAGGGATAATATCAGGTGCAAACGGCTCAAAGCCAAGAGATGTGCTTGTGAGCCATGCCGATTTATCACGACCGGAGAATGAAGAATATGAAGAAGGTTGATTTTCTTCCTGTTTCAAAGGAAGATATGGATAAAAGAGGTTGGAAACAACTTGACTTTTTATATATTGTCGGAGATGCGTATGTAGACCATCCGAGTTTTGGACATGCCATAATATCACGCGTGCTTGAAAGCCACGGATATAAGGTGGGTATAGTTGCATTGCCTGATTGGCATAAAATAGACGATTTTGTACGAATGGGACGACCTAAACTCGGAGTGCTTGTATCGGCAGGAAATATTGACAGTATGGTAAATCACTATACTGCCGCTAAAAAACGCAGACATGACGATATGTATGCACCCGGCGGAAAGGGCGGTATGCGTCCGGATAGAGCAACACTTGTGTATTGTAACAGAATTAAAGAGGCTTTCGGCTCAGATATGCCGATACTTATCGGCGGAGTTGAGGCAAGTCTTAGAAGATTTGCTCATTATGATTATTGGGATGATAAGATTAGACGTTCGATTTTGTTTGACTCTCGTGCAAGTATTTTGATGTACGGTATGGGTGAGAAACAAATTGTACGAATAGCCGATAAACTTAGGGACGGTGTGCCTGTAAACGAAATTACGGATATACCGGGAACGTGCTATATATCATCTGAATATGATGAACAAAATTCCGTTCTTATTCCGAGTTATGAAGAATGTATAGAAAGTAAAAGTAAATATGCTGTATCGTGCAGACTGCAGTATTATGAGCAGAATCCGTATATAGGAAAAACACTCGTGCAAAAGCACGGTGACAAATATCTTATACAAAATCCGCCTATGCCGCCGCTTGAAACGGACGAGCTTGACGAAGTGTATGCACTTCCGTATATGAAAAATTATCATCCGATGTATGAAAAAGACGGTGGTATTCCTGCAATACAGGAAGTTAAATTTTCGCTTGCCGCAAACAGAGGTTGTTTCGGAAGTTGTAACTTCTGTGCTTTGGCTTTTCATCAAGGCAGAATTGTCACTTCAAGAAGCGATGAATCTCTTATAAAAGAGGCGGAAGAAATGACAAAAATGTCTGATTTTAAGGGCTATATCCACGATGTCGGCGGCCCGACTGCTAATTTCAGAGGACCTGCCTGTAAAAAGCAACTGACACTCGGTGCTTGTAAAAATAAGCAGTGCTTATTTCCGGAGCCTTGCAAAAATATGGAGATTTCACATAAGAAGTACCTTAATTTGCTTAGAAAACTTCGTGCTATAAAGGGCGTTAAAAAGGTGTTTATTCGTTCGGGAATACGTTTCGATTATCTTATAAACGACAAGGACGATACGTTTTTCTATGAATTGTGTAAATATCATGTAAGCGGTCAGCTTAAAGTTGCGCCGGAACATATCAGTGACAATGTTTTGAAATATATGGGTAAGCCCGAAAACAGCGTGTTTAATAAGTTCTCGGATAAGTTTTATCAGATAAATGAGAAAATAGGCAAAAAACAGTATCTGGTGCCGTATCTTATGTCAAGTCACCCCGGAAGTACAATTCGTGACGCGGTACGTTTGGCGGAATATTTGCATGAACACAATATAAATCCGCAACAAGTACAAGACTTTTATCCTACACCGGGAACAATTTCAACTTGTATGTTTTATACAGGAATAGACCCGTTTACAATGAAAAAAGTTTATGTGCCGAAAACTCCGCATGAAAAATCGGTACAACGTGCATTGTTGCAATACAGAAATCCCGAAAATTACAAACTTGTTTACGAAGCACTTACTAAGATAGGAAGAACAGACTTAATAGGCTATCAGAACAGATGTCTTATCAGACCGCCAAAGGGCGATATACTATCTAATAATCAAAAGAAAAATAGGAGGAATGACAATGGCAAAGCTATTAATGGGAAAGGAAGTTTCGGCAAGAATAAAGGCAGAACTCAAGACAGAAGTAGAAAATCTGAAAAAAGAGGGAATAAATCCGGGGTTAGCCGTAATCATCGTAGGTGAAGACCCTGCAAGTCAGGTATATGTAAGAAATAAAGAACGTGCTTGTGAAGAATGCGGAATATATTCGGAGAAGTACGCACTTCCGGCAGAAACAACTCAAGAAGAACTATTAAAGCTTATAGATGAACTTAATAATAAGAGCAGTATTTCGGGTATTTTGGTACAATTACCTGTTCCTAAACATATTGATGAAAAGACGATTATTAACGCAATAGCACCAAATAAAGACGTTGACGCATTTCATCCTGTAAACGTAGGTAAAATTATGGTAGGCAATTATGATTTTGTACCTTGTACACCTGCCGGTGTAATGGAGCTTATAAAAGAAAGCGGTATAGATGTAAGCGGTAAAGAATGTGTTATAGTCGGCAGAAGTAATATTGTCGGCAAACCGCAAGCAATGCTGCTTTTACATCAAAACGGTACAGTTACAATATGCCATTCAAAGACAAAGAATCTTGCTGAAAAAACAAAAAATGCAGATATTCTTGTAGCGGCAGTCGGTATACCTAATTTTATTAAAGGTGATATGATAAAAGAAGGTGCTGTTGTAATTGATGTTGGTATAAACAGACTTGAAAATAAGAAACTATGCGGTGATGTTGAATTTGAAAGTGCCGAAAAGGTTGCGGGTGCAATAACTCCTGTTCCGGGCGGTGTAGGTCCTATGACTATCGCTATGCTTATGAAAAATACAGTTAAAGCCGCAATATTAAATAAATCAAAATAATGACACAACAAAGCAGGCAAGCCGTAAAATAGGCTTGCCTGTGATTTTATTGTTCTTTTTTAGGAATAGTTACGTACACATCAGTACCGACACCGACTGTTGATTCAACGTGTATTCCGTAGCTGTCACCGAATATAATTTTAATTCTTTGATTTACATTTGAAAGGCCTATATGCGATTTTTCGTTTGTAAAAGATGTCTCGGAAAGAGTTTTATTTAATTCATCAAGAGCGTCTTTT
>ERZ773103.4125-NODE-4125-length-10989-cov-14.024785_pt1 | contig 10989 bp, 6 predicted proteins | sample MGYA00511118_ERZ773103 | MGnify/ENA primary metagenome ERZ773103 (study PRJEB29015, sample SAMEA2737821) | human gut metagenome | biome: human gut; feature: human-associated habitat; material: faeces | place: China | collected 2012 ... | reverse complement strand
ATCGCCATCGGCATCGGCACGTTCATCTCCAAGGCGCTGGCCATGACCGGGCTGACGTTCCCCATTTATATCGGCGCGATGATCGCCGCGGCGTGTATGCGCAACATCGGCGAATTCACCCACAAATTCACGACCCACATGGGCGAGATCAACGACATCGGCGGCATCAGCCTGTCGCTGTTCCTGGGCATTGCCATGATCACGCTGAAGCTGTGGCAGCTGGCCGCGCTGGCGCTGCCGCTCATCATCCTGCTGGCGGGCCAGACGCTGCTGATTTTCCTGTTCACCTACTTTGTGATTTTCAACATCATGGGCCGCGACTATGACGCTGCGGTCATTGCGGCGGGCGTCTGCGGCTTTGGCATGGGCGCGACGCCCAACGCCATGGCCAACATGCAGGCCCTGTGCGAAAAGTATGCCCCGTCGGTCAAGGCGTATCTGCTGATCCCGCTGGTAGGCAGTCTGTTTGCGGACTTCCTCAACAGTCTGGTCATCACCTTCTTTATCAACTTTATCTAATTGGGAGGTCCTTCTGATGTTCCGCAAGCTGCGCGAGGCGCTGAAAAAGCAGCGCTACCGTGTCCACAGTGACGACGTTGCCCTGCCCGAGGTCCACACCGGCCAGGTCACCCACAGCGACGCCCCCGAGACCCCGGAGAAGCACAAGTCCATCAACTATGAAAACGTCGCCATCCCGGAGGTTCATATTCCAAAGAAGAAGCCCTGAAGCCTTCTCCCCCTGGGGGAGAAGGTGGCCCCGCAGGGCCGGATGAGGGGAGAGCTTGCCGCGGTTGCCCGCAAACGGGTTGCCACAGAGGGTTCGGCCCTCATCAGTCACCTTCGGTGACAGCTTCCCCCGATGGGGAAGCCTTTTTGTACAGCAAAACGCCCCTGACCGAACGGTCAGGGGCGTTTTGCCCGTAATGTTAGTCGAGGAAGTTCTCGTTGAGGGTGACACCGAAGTCGTGGGCGATGGCGCGCAGGTCATCGTCGGTGATGGTCTGGCGGATCAGGCCGCCGCCCATGGACAGGACCTTGACGTAGATCTCGGCACTCTTTTCAATCGTGTGGGCGAGGCCGAAGGTGATGTCAAAGTCAGGGCCGGAGGCAAACAGGCCGTGCTGTGCCCAGATAGCGGCCTGATAGGTTTTCATCTTCTCGGAGGTTGCCATGGCGATGTCCGCGCCGCCCGGGACCATCCAGGGGCAGACGCCGACGCCCTCGGGGAAAACGACGGGGCACTCGGTAGCGCTCTGCCACAGGGCGCGGGAGAAGTCACGGTCCGTCAGCGGCAGGATGTAGGTCAGCGCAATGACGTTGGTGGCGTGGCAGTGATAAATAACGCGGTTCGCGCCGTTGGTAGCGGCCTTGCGGACGCTGTGGTTCATGAAATGGCTGGGGAACTCGGACGTCGGGCGAGCGCCGTCGGCCAGACCCCAGACGATGCGCCAGCTGTCGCCCTTGTCGTTGATCTCCACAATGCCGATGCTGTGGATCGGGTCAGGCTCGACGTTGCGGAAGAACTTGCCGGAGCCGGTGGTGATGAAGTACTCACCGGCCAGATTATCGGCCTGCACGCCCATGTTGACCCACTCGCGCGGCTCGGCGTCGAAGTAGGGACGGCAGGCGGCGACGTCCTCCCCGGTCATGCGGTAGGTCAGGTTGCCGCCGTTGCGCTCGTGCCAGCCCTGCAGCCAGCCATCGTTGCACATGCGGATAAAGCCCTTGACGCAGGGAATTTCATAAATCGTAGACATAATTTCTGCTCCTTTATATCGTTGTGTTGGCTTCCCCCTCCGGGGGAAGCTGTCAGTGGCCCCGACCACTGACGGATGAGGGCAAAGCTGCCGACAGCAGCCCGTTACCGGGCAATTGCCGCAAGGCCGCCCCTCATCCGGCCTCGGGCGGGGCCTCGGCCACCTCCCCCAAGGGGGAAGGCATCCCGAAATCAGCGTGTGATCACATCCACCGGCACGTTGAAGATCTCGGCAACCTTCAAAATCGTGTCGATGTGGTGGCCGGTAGCAGCGGCCATGTGGTGGGTGGGGCCGGCCTCGCTCCAGCGGTTGACGAACTCGCGGGCACCGCAGCTGAAGCGGGTGCGCATGTTCGTGTCACCGAAGGTGAAGATCGGGCCGGGCTCGTTGACGCCCTCGGCCACGACAAACTTGAAGTGGCCGTCCTTGTCCTGCGTGATGGCCAGATAGGTCACATCGCCCACCGGCGGGTAGAACTGGGTCAGGTAGCCGCCGCCGGTCTTGCCGTGGAACACGGGCACGATCTTCATGGTCGGCTTTCTGGCCGTGGAGATGTCGGCGTCGCCGGAGCCGGAGTGGCCGATGATGCAGATGTCCTCATTGAAGTCGATGGAGTACATCTCGCTCAGCTGGCCGCAGCCCGCAATGGTCTTGAGGATGGACATGGCCATCGCGACCTTGATGTCGCCCTCGACGGCGCAGGCCGTGCCCTGCTTGATGAGCATCGAGAACGCGGGGATCAGCATCGAGTCCAGCTTACCGGCCACGCCCTTGGCGAAGCCGTCGTAGTGGCTGGCGACGAAGGCGATCTTCTCATCCCTGACCCACTGCTCAAATGCGACAACGTAGCGGGCCATATCCCAGACCTTCTCCACCGTGCCGCCGCCCTCAATATCGAAGGTGTCCAGAATGTCCTGCGCCTTGGCGCGGATGGCGTCCTCGTCGGTGATGTTGTCGGCGATGGCCCACATCTTCTCCCAGTCAAACTGCTTGGTGTAGAGCCACATGCGGTTGTACAGGTTCGTCTCGTCGATGTACAGATCCATCATGCCGGGGTACGGGCGGCCGATCTGCGCAAGGTTCGTATCACGGAAGCGGCGGCGCACCTGCGCGGCCTTGCACCAGTCGTTGATTTCGGCCTGCACGGCGGGGTCACCGCCCTCGACAACGCCGGTGATGACGGCGTGGCGCTTACCGGCGCGCTCCAGGTCAGCGACCATCTCGCCGACAGCGCCGCAGGCGTACAGCTCACCCAGCCAGGTGGGGGTGTCGGTGTTGGCGTAGTCGGGGGCCTTCTTCTTCTGCACGTTGACGAGGACGACGGGCACGTCGAGGTCGCGCACGGCGGGCAGCATATTGTAAGAGGTAGCGTAGGTCAGCAGCTGCAGAATGACAAGGTCAACGTCGGCGGCGCGGAACTTATCGCCCGCGGCCATGGACTGCTCCTTGGTGGTAACGATGCCGCCGTCGATGACATCGACGGTGTCGGGCAGCGTCTTTTTGAAGGCGGCGTACTGGCCCTCAAACTCGGGGACCAGCGTGGGGAACTGCGGCAGGTAAGCGCCCAGCGCAATGGCGAACACGCCAACGCGGGCTTTGGTTTCGACTAACATGGTGGGACCTCCTGTATATGGATTTGTTGTGATGTGCGTGTGGGGGAGGGATTTATCCCTCCCGGGAAGTATACGGTGTCGGGCGCGGGCACGGGAGGGTCAAGACCCTCCCCTACAAACCAGGGTGAACGGCAGGCTGGCGGCGGCATGAGGGCATGCCGCCCTACGGTTGGATGTAGGGCGGGGTGCCCCCACCCCGCCGGGTCGTTTACTCCGGCTGATACTCTTTAATTTCAAAGCTGCGCCGGATGGCGGCGCGGGCCTCGGCCAGGTCGGCAAAATCGCCGCTGTGGATGAACTGCACCATCAGGTTGCCCAGCGCTGTGCCCTCGGTGGGGCCTGCAAACACGGTCAGGCCGGTGGCGTTGGCGGTCTGCTGGTTCAGGTAGCCGTCCTGGCTGCCGCCGCCGACGATGTTCAGGCTTGTGTAGGTCTTGCCGGTCAGGCTTTGCAAGGTCTCCACGGCGCGGCGGTAGTCCTGCGTCAGGGAGTTGTAGACGCACTGCATGACCTCGCCGGTGGCGGCGGGCACGGGCTGGTGCGTGTCGGCGCAGGCTGCCCTGACTTCTTCTATCATGGAGGCAGGCGCTAAGAAGCGGTTGTCATCGGGGTCAACGCAGCTGGGGAAGTCGGCGGCCTCCTTCGCGGCGGCGATCAGCTCCGGGAAGCTCGGGCGGGTGCCGGTCTTTTCGCCAAGCTCACGGCGGACAGACTGGATCATCCACAGGCCCATGATGTTTTTCAGGTAACGGTAGCGGTATTCATAGCCGCCCTCGTTCGTAAAGTTGGCGGCGCAGCTGTCCGGGCCGGTGATGGCCGCTGCGTTTTCCACGCCCAGCAGGCTCCATGTGCCGCTGGACAGGTAAGCGGCGTACTCATCCCGCGCGGGCACGGCGAGGAACGCCGAGCCGGTGTCGTGGGTCGCGGGCAGAATGACCTCGGCGTCAAAGCCGACAGCCTTCTGAATTTCCGGCGTCAGATGCCCCAGCACCGTACCGGCGGTCTTGATGGGCTGGAAGATGCCGCGCGGCAGACCCAGCTTTTCGATCAGTGCATCGTCCCAGTCCCTGCTGTCCGCGCCCACCAGCGCCGTGGTGCTGGCGTTCGTGTACTCATTGGCGGGCACGCCGCAGAGCAGGTAGTTCAGGTAATCGGGCACCATCAGGAACGTTTTGGCGGCGGCCAGCTGCTCCGGGTGCTCCTTTTTGAGCGCCATCAGCTGGTAGACCGTGTTGAACGGCTGGTACTGGATGCCGGTGCGGGCATAGTGGTCGGCAAAGGTCAGGCCGTATTCCTTTTCCAGCGCCTCGCGGATGCCCTCGGTGCGCTCGTCGCGGTAGGCGACGGCGTCGCCGATGCGCTTATTGTCCGCATCCAGCAGCACAAAATCGACGGCCCAGGTGTCGATGCCGATGGTCGCGGGGGCAAAGCCTGCGTCGTGTGCAGCCTTCAGGCCGTTGACGACCTCTTTCGCGAGGGTGTCGATGTCCCAGCAGAGGTGGCCGTTCTCGCGGTGGACGCCGTTTTCGAAGCGGTAGACCTCCTGCAGGGTGATTTTTCCGTTCTGCACGGTGCCTGCGATGTGCCGCCCGCTGGACGCGCCGATGTCGACTGCCAGTGTACAGGTTTGCATAAGCTCTCTCCTTCTTTGCAAAATAACAGTGTTGCAGCATTTGCTTTTTGTCTGCATTATACGACACCCGGGCACGGCTTTCCATCCGCAAAAGAATTTGATTGTTTGGGAAAATTCCACACGTCCCTTTCCGCGTTACCGGCGGTTTTGTCCGGGTCCCGTGCCGGAATAATCCGATTGACACGCCCTGTGCCGTCCCGTATAATAGACCCTGCAACCAATAAAGGAGATGTTACATTATGGCCACCGCGCACAAAAGCCGTGTGCTGGATATGACCCAGGGCGACCCGTTCCGCCTGGTGCTGCAATTTTCGATGCCGCTGTTCTGCTCCAACCTTTTGCAGCAGCTGTACAACCTGACCGACACTGCGCTGGCCGGGCACCTGCTGGGCTCCGCCGCGCTGGCGGAGATCGGCGCGACGGCGGCGCTGTACGGGCTTATCATGAACTTTGCCTTCGGCATGAACAACGGCCTGGCGCTGACGGTCAGCCGCTATTTTGGCGCGGGCGATGAAAGCGGGATACGCCGCGCCGTGGGCTGGATGGTCACGCTGTCGGCGGCGGTGTCGCTGGTGCTGACGGGGTGCTCCCTGCTGGGCCGCGACGCGCTGCTGACCGTTTTGCAGGTCCCGGCACAGGCATGGGGCGGCGCGTCCGCCTACCTGACCGTCATTCTGCTGGGCATCCCGCTGACGATGCTTTATAATATGGAGGCTGCGCTGCTGCGCGCCGTCGGCAACAGCGTGACGCCGCTGCTGTTCCTGCTGTTCAGCAGCGTGCTGAACGTCGGGCTGGACGCCGCGTTCATGGGGCCGCTGGGGCTGGGCGTGCGCGGCGCGGCCATTGCCACGGTGCTGGCGCAGGGCATCAGCGCCGTGCTGGGCGTTGTGTACATCCTGCGCGGCTACCCGGAGCTGCGCTTTACGCCCCGGCAGCTCCGGGCTGCCACGCGCCGCGCCGTGACCAGTATGTTCTGGGCGGGCCTGAGCATGGGGCTGATGAGCGCCATCTACAATCTGGGCAGCGTGGCGCTGCAAAGCAGCATCAACGCGCTGGGCAGCGTCTACATCACGGCGCAGACCGCCGCGCGCCGCTTAGCGGAGCTGTACTTTATCCCGGGCGGTGCGCTGGGCATCGGCGTGGCGACGTTCAGCAGCCAGAATCTGGGTGCGGGCCGCCGCAGCCGCATCTGGCAGAGCGTCAAGGCCGCGCTTGCGATCTATTTTGTGTGGTGGGTGTTTGTGATGGCGTTCACCTTCCTGCTGGGCGGGGCCGCCATCCGCGGCATCACGGGCAGCACGGACGAGGTCATTATCTCCAACGCGCTGCTGTACCTGAAAATCAGCGCACCGGTCATCCCGCCGATGGCCGTGCTGGTCATTCTGCGCAATATGCTGCAGGGCATCCGGCACACGGTAGAGCCGCTGCTGGCCAGCGGGCTGGAGCTTGTGGGCAAGGTGATCTTTGCCGTATGGCTCGTGCCGATCCGGGGCTACCGCGCGGTCTGCTTTTGTGAGCCGACGACCTGGGTCGTATGCTTTGTGTTTATCCTGCTGGCGGTCTGGCGCTGCCGGGGCGATTTACGCGACGCAGACGCAGAAAAAGTTTGAATTTTTTTGTAAAAAGGGCTTGCAATTTGGAAGTCGTTCTGCTATAATAATATGCGTCGCCAAGAGGCGGCGCAATAAGCGCGGTTAGCTCAGCTGGTAGAGCATCTGCTTGACGTGCAGGAGGTCACAGGTTCGAGTCCTGTACCGCGCACCAAGAGTCTGTGACATCTAAGATGTCACAGACTCTTTTTTTGTTGTATCGCCCAGAACCGGCAAGGCCGATGTTGAAAGCGAGATCCGCCCCTACGTTTTTAAAGGGGCAGAGCCCCCGCACAGAGGCGGTGCCACGCGTGGAGTTGTCTCCCTTTGTTGAAAGCGAAATCCGTAGGGGCGCATTCTATATGCGCCCGCGGAGGTTTATCTTGCCGCAAGCGGGCACGGGCGGATATGGAATCCGCCCCTACGTTTTTTTGTGGCGGGCGGAGTCCTCTCGCAGAGGCGGTGCCCCGCGTGGAGTTGTCTCCCTTTGGTCGAAAGCGAGATCCGTAGGGGCGCATTCTATATGCGCCCGCGGAAGTTTGCCTTACCGCAAGCGGGCACGGGCGGATATGGAATCCGCCCCTACATTTTTTGTGGCGGGCGGAGTCCCTTCGCAGAGGCGGTGCCCCGCGTGGAGTTGTCTCCCTTTGTTGAAAGCGAGATCCGTAGGGGCGCATTCTATATGCGCCCGCGGAAGTTTATCCTGCCGCAAGCGGGCACGGGCGGATATGGAATCCGCCCCTACGTTTTTTTGTAGGGGCGGAGAGGGGCGCGTTTTTGCCTGTTGTGCGTGCAAGCGGATTTATTTCCGCTTGCGCCTTGTCAAAAACCATCTTATGTGGTATACTATTTCTCTACAAGTCCACAGGCAAACCCGGTGCAAACCGGCGACGCAAAGCTATAGGGGCCCATCGGGTCAGCCAGTTGCCAACAAGAAATTGTTGTTTTACTGCCGCCGGTAGCTTCGCGTCCTTTTGGGGGCAGGAGTTGACGAGGGTGAAAACACATCGCTACACCGGCGGTACAAAGCAGGGCATCTATAACGCCCTGCTGTTTTCTGCTGCCCGCGGATATTGTTTAATACGGTCAGACAGCGCTTTCAGGTATGGGTCCGCCATGCCCTGAAGGCGTTTTTTCCTGCGTCACAGCCTATATAGCAGACCGTCAAAAAATAAGGAGAAAAACCGGATGAAAAAGAAACCACTGCACAGAATTTCCTCCCTGCTTGCAGCCACGGTGCTGGGTCTGTTCCTGCTGACCGGCTGCGCCGGAAAAAGCACCGAGGCGGTGCAGGCACAGGAGGACGCCGACACCATTCAGGTCTATTTGTGGACCAACAGCCTCTACGAAAAGTACGCCCCCTACGTGCAGGCGCATCTGCCGGACGTAAACATTGAGTTTATCGTGGGCAACAACGATCTGGACTTTTACAAATTCTTGCAGGAAAACGGCGGTCTGCCGGACATTATAACCTGCTGCCGCTTCTCCCTGCACGATGCGGCCCCCCTGAAGGACAGCCTGATGGACCTTGCCACCACCAACGAGGCAGGCGCTGTCTACAATACCTACCTCAACAGCTTTAGAAATGAGGACGGCAGTGTAAACTGGCTGCCCGTATGCGCAGACACCCACGGCTTTGTGGTCAACCGCGGCCTTTTTAAGGAATACGGTATCCCGCTGCCCACCGATTACGCCAGCTTTGCCGCTGCCTGCAAAGCCTTTGACGAGGCGGGCATCCGCGGCTTTACCGCCGATTATCTGTACGACTACACCTGCATGGAAACGCTGCAGGGGCTTTCCGCCGCCGAGCTTACGACCACGGAAGGGCGCAAATGGCGCACCGCCTACAGCGACCCCGCCGACACCGCCCGTGTCGGGCTGGACAATACCGTCTGGCCGGGCGCCTTTGCGCGTATGGAGCAGTTCATCCGGGACACCGGTCTTACGGCGGCGGACTTAGAGCTGAATTACGACGACGTGACCGGGATGTTCGGCAAGGGGGAGCTTGCCATGTACTTTAGCAGCTCCGCCGGCGTACAGATGTTCCGGGAGCAGGGCATCGACGCGACCTTTTTGCCGTTCTTCAGCCAGAACGGCGAAAAATGGCTGATGACCACCCCCTACTTCCAGGTGGCGCTGAACCGCGACCTGGAGCAGGACGCCGCCCGGCGCGTAAAGGCAATGCAGGTCCTGCACGTCATGCTGTCGGAGGACGCGCAGGAGCAGATCCTCGCGGACGGGCAGGATCTTTTGAGCTACAGCCAGAATGTCAGCTACCACCTGACCCACACCATGGAGGACGTGCGCTCGGTGGTGGAAGAAAACCACATGTACATCCGCATCGCCTCCAACGATTTCTTTGCCATCTCCCAGGATGTGGTTTCCAAGATGATCGCGGGCGAATATGACGCCGGGCAGGCCTACCGTGCGTTCAACGCCCGCCTTCTGACCGGGGAAACGCCCGACACAAGCGGCGTTGTGCTGACCAGTGAAACCGCCTATTCCAACGTGTTCCACAAAAACGGCGGCAATGCGTCCTTCTCGGTCATGGCAAACACGCTGCGCGGGCTGTACGGCACCGACGTGCTGGTGGCACCCGCCAGCAGCTTTACCGGCAGCGTGCTGCAGGCCGACTATACCCAAACAACGGCACGCGCCATGATCATGCCCAACGGGCTTTTGTCGTACCAACGAACCATGACGGGTGCCGAGCTAAAGAACACCCTGCGCGCCTTTGTAGAAGGGTGCGAGGGCGGCTTTACCCCGTTCAACCGCGGCTCCCTGCCGGTGGTCAGCGGCATTGCCGTGCAGGTAAAAGAGAACGGCGACAGCTACAAGCTGACCGGCGTTACCCGCAACGGAAAGCCCCTGCAGGACGACGATAGCGTTACCGTGACCTGCCTGGCAACGGAAAAGCAGATGACACCGTTGCTACAGGACGAGCCCCACGCGTTTGAGCGCGGAGAAGATACGGTCAAAAACCTCTGGAGCAAGGCGCTTTCCGACGGCGGCGTGGTACTTGCCGCGCCGGAAAGCTACATTACGTTGGAGTAAGCGGCGTGGAAGTAGACAAGCGTAAAACCAAAAGAACACGGCACTTACCGCGCAAAGGGCTGACCGCTGCCGCCGTTTTGCTGACGATAACGTGCTTTATCGGCCTTGGCGTGCAGTACCTTTCGTTTGTGTCCAAGACTGTCTACGAAGAAAGCACCTCGCATTTAGAGGAAGTTCTGCATAAATCCAACAGCATGCTGAGCATGATCGCCAACCAAAACATCTCCTATCTGCATTTGTGGAACGGCTTTCTGGACAGCAACCCCGACGATGACGGGGTTCAGATGTATCTGGAATCCGCAAAGCAGGAGCTTGGCTTTGCCGAATTCTACTTTCTTTCTTACGATGGCAATTACATGACGCCCCGCGGGGAAACGGGCTATCTTGGTTTGCAGAGCAACCTTGACGAGATGCTTGCCGATCAGAACGACGTTGTGATGAACGCGGCCTTGCCCGGGCAGAAGCCGACGCTGGTGTTTATCTGCCCCGAAACAAAGGGCGTCTACCGCGGATTTTCCTACGATGCCATTGCCATCAGTCGCTACAACGACGATGTGATGAAAGCCGTGGGCAATTCGGCGTTCAGCGGAACTGCCAGCATCTATACCATCTACCCGGATGGACAGGTCGTGACCGAAAAGATCGCAGAGGGCAAGCAAAGCATCTACAACCTGCTTGCAGTGCTGCGCGAGCATTCCGACCTCACCGAGGCGCAGATGCAAGGCCTTGCCGACGATTTTGCAAAAGGCGCCAGCGGAAACTATGAGGTAACGCTGGGCGGCACAAGATACTATCTGGCGTACGAAAGCACGGGTATCCAGGACTGGATCTTGGTGGAACTTGTCCCCGTGGATGTCGTCAATGCCAGCATGAATCAGCTTTGGCAGAGAACGGTCCAAATTATCGCGGGCATTGCAGGCGGTCTTTCGCTCATGGCCATTCTGCTGGTTATAAACAGGGGCCGCGTCAAACTGCGCCGCAAGAATACCGAAATCTTGTACCGCGAAGAGCTGTTCCGGAAGCTGTCCCAGAACGTGGACGATGTCTTTCTGATGCTAGATGCAAAAACCTACAAGACAGATTATGTCAGCCCGAACATGGAACGGCTGCTTGGTCTGACGCAGGAGAGCGTGCGCGAAAATGTCGGTACGCTGGCCATGCTGCTCCCGAAGGATACCGTCGAACCTGTCAAAAACTATCTGGCGGGGCTTGCCGGCGGCGAGCAACGCGAATGGGATATGGAATATATCCATCAGCAAACAGGGGAGCGGCGCTGGTTCCATGTGGTTGCCATGGGCAGCGAGGTCGAGGGACAAACCAAGTACATTTTGGTTTTGTCTGAC
>ERZ773103.4117-NODE-4117-length-11002-cov-4.377181_pt1 | contig 11002 bp, 11 predicted proteins | sample MGYA00511118_ERZ773103 | MGnify/ENA primary metagenome ERZ773103 (study PRJEB29015, sample SAMEA2737821) | human gut metagenome | biome: human gut; feature: human-associated habitat; material: faeces | place: China | collected 2012 ... | reverse complement strand
TTCGTCTGCTCGGTTCCTTTTTCCATATCGCAATGAATGGAATGGCAGCAAGTGACAAGATCTTTAAGATCTTGGATCTGCCGGAACCACAGGCGGGAGAAAAATGTCTGCCGGATGGCGCATTGGATGTGTCTTTGAAGGATGTTCATTTTTCTTACGAAGCAGACCGAGAGATTTTAAAAGGCATCAACTTAAATCTCCCGGCAGGAAGTTTTGTATCACTGGTTGGTGAATCCGGATGTGGTAAGAGTACGATTGCCGGAATCCTTGCAGCAAAGAACCGAGGCTATGTCGGAGAGATTACCATTGGCGGTGAGCAACTTTCTGAAATCAATGAAGCCGACCTGATGAAACATGTAGTTCTGGTTCGCCATAACAGTTATCTATTCAAAGGAACTGTGGAAGAAAATCTTAGGATGTCGAAACCGGATGCTACAAAAGAAGAAATGGAAACGGTTCTTTTAAAAGTCAATCTTCTCGGATTCTTACAGACACAGGAGGGGTTACAGACACAGTTATTAGAAAAAGCAAGCAACTTGTCCGGTGGTCAGTGTCAACGACTGGTGATCGCGAGGGCATTGTTAAAAGATGCTGAAGTCTATATTTTGGATGAGGCAACTTCGAATATTGATATCGAAAGCGAAGAATTGATCATGAATGTCGTCCATGAACTGGCAAAAACGAAGACTGTTCTGTTGATTTCACACCGACTTGCAAATGTTGTGAAGTCTGATCAGATTTATTTCTTAAAAGACGGAGAAATCAAAGAAAGCGGTAAGCATAATGAACTGATGAAGAATAACGGTGCATATAAGCATCTGTATGAGAGTCAGATGGAACTGGAGAACTATGGAAGGGAGGACACTTTGTAATGAATGAATCAAAAAATAATGCACAAAAGAATGATATCGCTACAATGAAAAAACGCAGAAGTGCTCTCCAGATTATGGGAAGTCTGATCGGGTTAGTAAAACCCCTGCTTCATATTATGCTGGCAGCCATCATCCTTGGAACAGCCGGATATTTATGTGCCATTTTCCTCACGATACTGGCGGGACAAGTCATTGTACATGGTCTGCTGACCGGCGTGGCAGGAATGATCGTTCCGGTGGAGAAGATGTGGTTAGTATTTACCCCAGTGAAAACGATTCTTACAGTTATGATCGTCATTGCTGTGTTCCGTGGTATCCTGCATTATATCGAGCAGTACTGTAATCATTTTATTGCATTTAAACTGTTGGCAATCATCCGCCATAAAGTATTTGCAGCGCTTAGAAAACTTTGTCCGGCAAAACTGGAAGGACGCGATAAAGGAAATTTGATTTCTATTATTACAACAGATATCGAGCTTTTAGAAGTATTTTATGCACATACGATTTCACCGATTGCGATTGCAACACTTACTTCTTTAATCATGGTGATTTTTATCGGAAGATATCATTGGTTAGCAGGACTTTTAGCGCTTGCAGCGTATCTGATCGTCGGCGTAGTGATTCCGATGTGGAATGGGAAGCGTGGCAGTCAGAAAGGAATGGATTTTCGTACCGAATTTGGAGAGCTGAACAGCTTTGTCCTTGACTCCCTTCGTGGACTGGATGAGACGATTCAGTACGGTCAGGGAGAAAAAAGAAAAGAACAGATGTCCGAGCGTTCCAAAAAACTTGCAGAAATGCAGGAAGATTTAAGTAAAAAGGAAGGCTCACAGAGATCATTTACAAACATGGTAATTCTGCTTGCTTCATTTGGAATGCTGGCACTGACAATCTGGCTGTACGCAAAAGGTGCGATGGGATTCGAGGGAATCTTAACCTGTACAATTGCGATGATGGGTTCATTCGGACCGGTTGTGGCACTGTCAAGTTTGTCTAACAATTTGAACCAGACACTGGCGAGTGGAGAGAGAGTTCTTTCTTTATTAGAAGAGACGCCACTGGTGGAAGAGGTTTCGGGGGATACAACGATTGCGAAACATGGTTTTGCGGGTGCTGAGGCCGAGAATGTTACATTTTCATATAAGGTAAATGAAGGTGAGATGGAGACAATTCTGGACAACTATTCGCTGAAATTAGAGCCGGGCAAGATTACAGGTATCCATGGTGCGAGTGGTTCTGGAAAATCTACTCTCTTAAAACTACTGATGCGTTTCTGGGATGTACAGGAAGGAAGCGTATCGGTGGATGGTGAGGATGTAAGAAAGATTCCGACAAAGCATCTGCGTGATATGGAATCTTATGTGACACAGGAGACTCATCTGTTCCATGATTCGATTGCAAATAATATTGCAATTGCCAAACCGGGAGCAATGAGAGAAGAAATCATGGAGGCTGCAAAGAAAGCATCCATTCACGATTTTATCATGACGCTCCCTGATGGATACGATACAAAAGTCGGAGAACTGGGCGATACGTTGTCCGGCGGTGAGAAACAGAGAATCGGAATTGCAAGAGCATTTCTACATGATGCACCCATGTTATTGATGGACGAGCCTACTTCAAATCTAGATTCACTGAATGAAGGCATTATTTTGAAATCATTAAAAGAATCGGCACAGAAGAAGACCGTTGTGCTGGTATCGCATCGAGTATCGACCATGAATGTGGCGGATGTGGTGTATGAGATGGAAAATGGGAGAATCTCATAATCTCATAAATAAGCATTTTCCTGCACATTAAAATAGTGGTATAATGAGAGAACACTAGTGATTGATCACTTTGACAGAATGTGTGCGGAGGACGAGAAACATATGGAGAAAGCTCGTATTATTGAATTGAAAGAAACTATTTTAGAAGATAATGACGCAGATGCTGAGACTCTGCGTCGGAAACTGCACGACAAAAAAATCTGCCTTTTAAATCTGATGTCGAGTCCAGGAAGTGGAAAGACCAGTACGTTGCTTGCGTTACAGCCATATTTTGAAGGAAAACTTCAGTGGGGCGTTATGGAAGCGGATATTGATTCGGATGTAGATGCAAATACACTATTAAAATCAGGTATCCCTTCCATTCAACTGCATACAGGAGGAATGTGCCATCTGGATGCAGATATGACGAGACAAGGTATCAAAGCCTTTGGACAGGATTTGCTTGATTTTATTGTGCTGGAAAATATCGGGAATCTGGTATGCCCTGCCGAGTTTGATACCGGTGCGCATATCAATATGACGATTTTAAGTGTCCCGGAAGGAGACGACAAGCCTGCTAAATATCCTTTGATGTATCAGGTATCTGATATCCTCGTAGTGAATAAGATAGACGCATTAGCCGTCTTTGATTTTCGCAAAGATTATATAGAAACCCTCGCAAGGAAATTAAATCCTGAAATTCAGATTTTCTATATTTCAGCGAAAACAGGTGAGGGAGTAGAAGAACTGGCAACATTTTTAATAAAGAAGATCAGAGAAGTGAATGCCTGATTACCAGATTTAACGATGAAAAAAAGAGGATAACGGATATGGGAGAAGTTAGAGTTATAAAAATCAACGAACGGATATTTGCAGATAATGAATCCACGGCAGAGAAGATACGAGAACAATTAAAAGAACAGGGGACTTTCTTTGTCAATATCATGTCTGCTCCGGGAAGTGGAAAGACGACATTTTTAATAGCGCTTATTAATGCTATGAAAGAGCAGTATCGTATCGGAGAGATGGATGTAGATATAGAGACGAGTCTGGATGCACAGAAAGTTGCGGACCTGACAGGTGTAGAATCCTTACAGATTCATAACGGAGGTTTATGCCATATTGATGCGGACATGGTATCCAGAGCTTTGGCAAAATATGATACCAGAAATCTGGATCTTCTGATCCTTGAGAACATTGGAAATCTGGTATGTCCGGCAGAGTTTGACACCGGTGCGCATAAGAACATTATGCTGCTCAGTGTCCCGGAGGGAGATGATAAACCGCTGAAGTACCCGTTGATGTTTCAGACCTGTGACCTGATATTGATTACCAAGATAGACACTTTGGACTATTTTGATTTTGATCTTGAGCAGGCTAAGAAACGGATTCGCGATTTGAATCCAACAGCGGATATCATTCCTGTCAGCGCCAAGACCGGCGAAGGAATGAAAGAAGTCATTCAGTGGTTTGTGAAGTTCTTGTAAACTAACTGACAGAAATTTGCAGAATAAAAAGAGAAGTGCTATACTAAAAGTGATAAATTTTGTTTTGATTAGATTTTTTAATCGAAAGTGTTTTTTATTTAAGAAAGGGGTAATATGAAACTCAGAAATTTAACAGTCGTACGGAAGACAGGAATTAAATTACTTGCAGGCCTTTTGGCTATCGGAATGACATTTGGTTCTCCGTTGTCTGTATTAGCAGATGAGATTCCAATAGAAGAGGGAAGCCCAGTCAATGAAGATGGGAAAGAAAGACTGCAGGCAAGAAAAGTGGAGAAATGTGATGGATCTGACGAATTTGTCGATGTATCTGATGAAGTCCTTGAACTGATTCAAAACGGAGAAGTCAAGCTCAACGAAGAGACAGGGTACCTTGAGGATGTGGCAGATGGACGCAAAGTCAACCCGGAGACGGGAGAGCGTGTTGATGAAAATGTTCCAACCGATCCGACGAAACCGGTGGATCCGAATCCAGGAACGACAGATCCGAAGCCATCAGAACCGGAGAATCCACCGACACCGGAAGATCCGACAAAGCCTTCAAACCCCGAGAAACCATCAGACTCTGGAAAGGACGATTCTGATAAAGATATGACATCCGGCGAAAAAGACGCTTCTAAATCTGACAATGCCAAATCAGAAGAAGAGTCAGGAAAAGATACGAACGATTCCCTGATTTCCAGACAACAGATTGTAAAGTTGCCTGAGATCGTTGAAGATTTTCGTTTCTGGACAGTCGCAAGGAAATATGGATTTGCCAAATTAAAAGAAGTATCTGTTCTGGAAGAGATTCCGACAGACAATAATGCCAATATTCGTACAGTCGGCACGATTCCTAAAAAAGGATTATTCTATGTATTGAAGCAGGTTGACAAGGACTGGCTGTACATAGAGTCCGGAAATGTTCGCGGTTTCGTTAAGAAATCCGATGTTTATACGGGAACTAATGCACAGAAGGTATTGAAGATTTATCAAAAGAGGGCAAAAAGAGCTGCAAAAGAAGCCGGTGAAAAATATACCGGAATCGAAATCGTAGCACCAACTGCTAAAGAGACCGTAGCACCGACAGAGAATAAGGCATTTACTTACCTGAGAGCTACCGTGAACAGTACCGTTGTTAAGAAAGATTATGCCTTGGTCAATGATCAGGTAGGTGAGAATGTGTTGAATATCAGAGAATCACAGAATCAGGATGCCAAAGTGATCGGTACTCTGAATCAGGGTGACCTCTGTTATGTCCTGAAAAAAGTTGATGATAACTGGTCATATATCGAATCCGGTGATGTCCGTGGGTTTGTGGAGAACAAATATCTGGCTCAGGATGAGAAGACGAAAGAGGCTGTAACAAAAACGGGTGAGGATAACTATGAAACTGCTAAGGAAATTGTAAAACCGGAAGAAAATAAAGCATTGTATTATACATTGACTTCTATTAAAACCGGTACACCAAGTGGTGAAGTCCGCAACGCTATTTTAGAGTATGCTTCCCAGTTTGTTGGAAACCCGTATGCGTGGGGTGGCACAAGCTTGACAGATGGAGCTGACTGTTCTGGTTTTGTACAGCAGATTTATAAAGCTTTTGGATATGATCTGCCAAGAGTTGCAGAAGCACAGTCACAGTACGGAACGCAGATTGCAGTCGAGGATGCCGAGCCTGGAGATTTGATCTTCTATGCGAAAAAAGGTCATGTATACCATGTGGCAATCTATGCCGGTGACGGAAAGACTTTAGAGGCAGCAAACGAAGACCAGGGAATCATTCAGGGAACTGTAAATACAGCAGATGCGGTATGGGCGACCAGAGTAGTTAAAGATGAGACCACTCTTGCAGGTGGTGGAATTGCCGAGGTGAATGCTACAGAAGATATGTATGGATTATGCTTAGGTGATTTTAAGATTACTTATTACTGTGCATGCGAGATTTGTTGTGATAAGGAAACAGGTATCACTGCAACGGGTACACCTGTCATCGAAGGACAGACAATCGCCGTTGATCCAAGCATTATTCCTTACGGAAGCAAAGTGATTATCGGTGGTCATGTATTTACCGCAGAAGATTGTGGTGGTGCGATCAAAGATAAACGTATTGATATCTATGTAAATAGTCATGAAGAGGCGCTTGCTCTTGGAACGACAAACGCAACAGTTTATCTTGTAAAATAATATAAAAAGAATATTGACAATCTAAGTTAATGTATTATTTGGCGGCTTTCTATTGCGGAGGGTCGCTTGATTTATATAGTGATAAGCCAAAGTATGCATCTTAGCATACTATAAATGCAACTTAGCAGTATTAAGTAGACACGGATAAAAATTTAGTATATGAATAATTATTAAGAAGACATTTGTGATAGAAATAGATTTTTTGAAGGAGTAATTAGAACATGGGAGCTGACATTATAAAGATCAATCATTTGAATAAAAGTTTTGGTGATGTAAAAGCAGTGAATGATATAAGCTTTCGGGTCAAAAAAGGAGAATTATTTGCTTTTTTAGGAGTAAATGGAGCCGGAAAGAGTACCACCATCTCCATGATCTGCGGGCAGCTACAGAAGGGCAGTGGAAACATACAGATTCAGGGAACTGATCTGGAAAAGATGGGAAAGAAAGCCATGAAAATCTTTGGTGTGGTATTCCAGGACAGTGTATTAGATAAACCGCTTACTGTTAAAGAAAATCTAAGAAGCAGAGCAGCACTTTATGGAATTACAGGGAAAGCCTTTGAAACCAGATTAAAAGAACTTGTGAAGATTCTGGATTTTGCTGATTATCTGAACAGACCAGTAGGAAAATTATCCGGTGGACAGAGAAGAAGGATTGATATTGCGAGAGCACTGCTTCACAGACCAGAAATATTGATCCTGGATGAACCGACAACAGGACTTGATCCGCAGACAAGACTTCTGATCTGGAATGTAATCGAAAAACTTCGTAAAGATGAAAATCTGACGGTATTTTTGACGACCCACTATATGGAAGAAGCCGCAAATGCGGATTATGTAGTCATTCTGGATAAAGGAAGTATTGTAGCAGAAGGAACTCCTTTTGAGTTAAAGAATCACTATGTACAGGATACCATGTCTATTTACGGAGTGACTGAAAATGAGATAAAGACATTAAACCGGGAATATAAGAAAATCCGTGATGGATATCAGTTGAAGGTAAGAAATACTAAAGAGGCTACAAGGCTGATTGTAGAGCACCAGGAGCTGTTTCGTGATTATGAAGTCGTAAAAGGTGGAATGGACGATGTATTTCTTGCAGTGACAGGAAAAACGCTGGGAGGTGAGCGCGTATGAAAGCTGTAGTTGCACTTATAAAAAGAAACAGAAAATTATTTTTCAAAGATAAAGGAATGCTTTTTTCTTCACTGATTACACCAGTGATACTTATTATATTGTATGCAACATTTTTGGCGAAGGTATATAAGGAGTCTTTTCAGTCCGCGATTTCAGGAATGGTTACGGTATCAGATAAACTTATAAATGGTACAGTGGCAGGGCAGATGACAGCGGCACTTCTGGCAGTAAGTTGTGTGACCGTGACATTCTGTGTGAATCTTACGATGATACAGGACAGAGCCAATGGAACAAGAAAAGATTTCAATGTATCACCAATCAGCAGAGCTCAGCTTTATCTTGGATATTTTATCGCAACAGTAGTAAATTCACTGATGATAAATGGACTGGCACTTATATTATGCTTAGGCTACATTTATAAAATGGGCTGGTATATGAGTGTGGCAGATGTCTTATGGGTAATTCTGGATCTGATCATCCTTGTATTATTCGGAAGTACATTGTCCAGTATCATATGTTACCCCATGACTACGCAGGGACAGCTATCGGCAGTTGGAACGATTGTCAGCACAGGATACGGTTTTATATGTGGTGCCTATATGCCAATCTCAAACTTTGGAACCGGACTACAGAAAGTGCTGTCATATCTTCCAAGTACTTACGGGACATCACTGATGAAGAATCATATGCTACATGGAATCTTTGTAGAGATGGAAAATGAACATCTTCCGAAGGAAATGATTACGGCAATTAAGGATACTTTGGACTGCCGACCGCAGTGTAATGGGCATGTAATCAGCGTGGAACAGATGCTCTTAATCATGGCAGGAAGCATCGCCATATTTGGTGTTTTATACTATTTGTTGACATTTTTACCGGAAAAAGAAATGAGATAATATTTTTCATGACACTGGACGAGAAATTGACCGGGCAGAATCAAAATGCAGAAAGGAATAAAAAGTGAAAATAACGATTATAGATCCTTTACCTGGAGAAGAGGAGGAAGTTAAAATAGAATGGCGTCATGGAGGTGTTTAACATGAATCAGTATGTAACAGGTGCAGTGATAAAAAGACTGCGGGAAGAAAAAAACATGACACAATTACAGTTAGCAGATAAGTTGTCAGTGAGTGCGAAGACTATCTCAAAATGGGAGAAGGCGTGATTCAGTGTCAATGGTAAAACTATATCCACAGGGAAATGCTGAAGCCAGATTTAAGATGAATGGTGTGAAGAAAATTTATTTTTACTGTAACCGGAGCGGTTTGTTTTCACTGGATTTGGTAAAGGGGATTGATGATCGGAAGTGTGGTTATGATGATACAGAGGAAAGAAGACAATTAGAGGCAGCAGCCAGGATGCTGTTCGGATAGAGGAATGAGAGGTTAAAAATAATATGAAATATCCAATAGAAGAAAACCTGCCGTATGCGTGGTTGGCAATTATTGTGCTTGCAGTATTTTATGCTATTTATTTTGCCAAGATGATATCACAGAAGCGACATGGAATACAGACACATCAGATAGGAAGAGTGAAAGAAAAATCAGTACATAGAGTAGAAGTGTTGATGAGTATTGCAACTCTTGCTGCTCCTGTTATTCAGATAATGTCCATTATATTCGGGTGGAATCATATGCCTGTAAACGCAAGGTTTACCGGTTTTTGCATAGGCATGTTAGGTGACCTGATATTTCTGATTTCTGTTCTTTGTATGAAGGATAGCTGGAGAGCAGGAATACCTGATAAGGATAAAACAAAATTGGTCACAGCAGGCATTTATCGTTATAGCCGAAATCCGGCATTCTTAGGTTTTGATTTTATGTATATAGGTCTGTTGTTGATGTATTTTAATCTTTCAATGCTTGCAGTATCTTCATTTGCTATTATCATGCTTCACATGCAGATATTGCAGGAGGAGCATTTCCTTATTGATACTTTTGGTGAGGAATACATGGAGTACAAGAAACATGTTTTTCGTTATCTGGGAAGACGATAATTACGGAGGATTCATAAATGGACAACATGATTGTGTCCGGTCCGGTAGAATACGTGAAGGATCTATTCGAGAGTATGAGTATAGAGGAAGCAGATAAGAAAGCAACCATGTTTTATTCCATCATGTAATTATGCGATTAGAACAATGGGGAGCTGGCAAGGAATATTATCGTATGGCATCTGAATATCCAGAGCTTGTGCTTGGAAGAGTTGTCCTGCAAGAGAGAGATCTTTATCAGGTTGTAACAGAGCAGGAAGATTATTCTGCAAGGGTATCCGGAAAGTTTCGGTATGGAGCGGAACGTCCATCGGATTATCCGGCAGTTGGAGATTTTGTTCTTTTGCAGTGTGTGAATAAAAATGACATTGCTGTGATTCAAAAGGTATTGCCAAGGAAAAGCGTTTTTCTACGAAAGGCGGCAGGGACAAATAGTGTGGAACAAATTGTAGCTGCAAATATTGATACGGTATTTATCTGTATGTCACTTAATAACGATTTTAACGTCAGGAGATTGGAAAGATATCTATCTGTTGCATGGAACAGTGCAGCTATGCCTGTCATTGTGTTGACTAAAGTAGATTTATGCGATGAAGTGGATGCAAAGGTATTAGAAATAGAAAATATTGCAATCGGGGTACCGATTATTGAAACATCTGTAGTAGACAAAGATGGTTTAAGCCAGATTTATCAATATCTTAAGGAATACCATACAGTTGCATTCGTAGGCTCATCAGGCGTAGGAAAGTCCACTCTAATCAATCATATATTGGGAACAGATCAACTGGAAACTGGAGACCTGCGAAATGATGATAAAGGCAGGCATACCACAACACATAGAGAGCTTTTTATGATATCGGGGAAAGGAATGGTAATAGATACGCCTGGAATGAGAGAACTCGGAATGTGGAGTGCAGAGGATGGAATTGATCATACTTTTTTAGACATTGAAGAACTAACAAGGAAGTGCAGATTCAGCGATTGCTCTCATGAAAACGAGCCGGGATGTGCAGTGAGACAGGCTGTGAAGGACGGATTGATTGCAGAAGAACGATATAGAGCGTATATGAAATTAAAAGCAGAGAATGCATACAATAAAAATGCAGTTGATTATCTTGATGCTAAGAAAAGGAAATTCAAACAGATTGCCAAATTAAATAAACATAATTATAAACAATAAATGAAGAGCCAGACGCAAAAGACGCAGAGCCGCTAATTCTAAAGAGTTTGATTTAGAATTGTGGCTTTTTATATTGCAATACCATGAATGTATACCATGAGTTAAAAAGAAATGGAGAAAAAGAAAATGAAGGAAAATATTATCATTCGATTGGAAAGAGAAAATGAATACCATGAGGTAGAAAATCTGGTAAGGGAGAGTTTCTGGAATGTGTATCGCCCAGGTTGTCTGGAACATTATGTGCTCCATCAGCTTCGCAACGATCCGGCCTTTGTTCCAGAATTGGATTTTGTCATGACATTAGATGGACAGTTGATTGGACAGAACATGTTTATGGAGGCTGTGATTGCAGCCGATGATGGCAGAAGTATTCCCATTATGACTATGGGACCGATCTGTATTGCA
>ERZ773103.4115-NODE-4115-length-11006-cov-4.404347_pt1 | contig 11006 bp, 11 predicted proteins | sample MGYA00511118_ERZ773103 | MGnify/ENA primary metagenome ERZ773103 (study PRJEB29015, sample SAMEA2737821) | human gut metagenome | biome: human gut; feature: human-associated habitat; material: faeces | place: China | collected 2012 ... | reverse complement strand
CCGCCCAGTTCCAGGCTATGGCGGTCAGGCTGGGTACGTTTGATATGACGGACTTTATCAATCTTACCTTCTGCTGCCAGCAGGCCACGGTAATTACAAACTTTTCAGATCTAGAGGACATCGGAAAGGCGCACATCCTGACGATCAACGGCGGCTGCTTGTATGCGGACGAGCAGGAACAGGTAGACGGCAGGGCGGAGGCCCTGAAGTTGATCCTCAACGAGCACGGTACCGTAACCCCCTATGGGGTGGTCTATGATAACGGTATGGAGCTGGAACAGCTCTACAAGGAGGGCGGCCCCTTCCCGGACTATCTTGACCGGGAGTTCGTCATACTCCTGGAGGCGTCCGCCGGCGAAGGGCAGAGCACTCTGCTGATCCTGCCGGACAGCCCAGCCAGGCTGGAACGGCTCCTGTGCCACACCGGTATACGGGACAGCCCCCAGGCACACTCCAGGGTAGTGGACAGCACCCTGCCCGGCGGGGTGATCAGCAGCATTCCATCGGAACATCTGTCCATCAATGGCCTCAACCGGCTGTGCCGGGCGGCGGAGCGGATTGCACCGGAGGATTTGAAGACCCTGGTACAACTGCTGACCGACAAAAATCAGCCTAGCCAGGGGCCATCCCTGGGCGGGCTATCCATGTGAACCGAGGGGGAGAGAATATACAGAAAAAAGAGTTTATCCGGCAGATCAATGAACTGGTTCCCAGGCCGGACCCCGTCACCACCGAGGCACTGTACCGCTTTGACCGGGAGTGTGCGGAGACGGAGTACATCGATATGCTCACCGCCCTGCGAGTGGTGGCGCGGAATTTCGGTGAGGAAACCCTCCAGGGCGCCTATGAGGTCATCCAGCACCAAAACGCCGCTCTGCCCAGCGAGCTGTTCGCCGCTGCCGTCTACTTTCAGGCCGGGCGCACACCGGCAGAGGTGTCCGGCCTGGCCAAGGAGGGCCGGCTTATGGGCTTCTTTGGCCCGGAGCGGCCGGAGGAGCTCAGCCGGATTGCGACCTGCACCATTGTGGAGTCCGGGCAGGAACAGCGGTTTTACACCATGGACTTTGGGCGCTTCAATCCGCAGCATGCCTTGAAGCGGGCCATCACATACGGCCGGGAAACAGGCATATCCGCCACCCAGGCCATGGCCCGCCTCACCATGGATCAACCGGAGTTTGCCGAAAAGCCCGGCGGGCCCCGCTGTATCCTGGACGGCCTGGGCTCAGAGCTCACCGAGGCGTTGTTCCAGCTCTCGCCGGCCTGCCCCGCCGTGGCCGCCCATATCACCTGTAATGCGGATCTGGGTATCACAGAGGTGGCCTATTATCCGCTGTGGCTGGAGCGGAGTCAGAGTCAGGCGCCCATGCAGCCGCAGATGTAAAAAATGCTGGATATTACGGGCACACTGTGGTATGTTGTGTGCTTACCAGAAGAAAGGACGGGAAAGAACTATGAACCATCAGAGGAAACAGAGCATGCACAGGGACTCCGTTGAAGGCCGGCTTCCGCTTTGGAAGCCGGCCTTTTCTATCCGAATGACACTTGCGGCAAAATGAAGGGAGACAGATCATCATGCAGGGTGTATCGAAGGAGTGGCTGGATTTCCTGCGGAATCAGTTCCCCGCGGGCAGCCGGATCCAAACATGGGAGCTGGATGATCCCAGAAACACGCTGGAGGAGGCTGGTACTCTGGAGCACATCGATGACTCGGGCCGGTTCCACGTCCGGCAGAGCGACGGAGGTGAGTGCGTCCTGACCCTTGGGGAGGAGATGTTCTCCGTCCACCCGCCTGAGTCCACCCAGCTCAAGCTGTACATGCCCCTCACCGCCAGCTTCTATGCCCGGAATGAGTGGGGAGATTGGGATGAGACGGGTGAAGAATGGGACGGCAGAACGCTTCTGGACTATGAGGACAGGATCCTGGGCTTCATGGTACGGAACCGGGTGCCGGAGGAGGCGGAGCGGGGCCTCATGCTCTGGTGCGACAAGGAGTTCCTGGACGTCAAGGTGCGCTCCGCCGTGTTTACGGCAGAGGCCAGAGACGGCAGGCTGTGGGGCGTGGCGGAGTGCCAGGTCGTCGGCCAGCTCTCTCCGGAGGAGCTGACCGGGCTGAAGGACTATCTCACCGGCCAGGCCGCGGACGGCGTTGGCGAGGGCCTGGAGCAGCAGGCAATCCGTGTGGACGGCGGGGAGCTTTACGTCCACATGTGGCAGCCGGAGGGCTGGAGCATCCAGACGGAGGCAGAGCAGTTCGGGCTGACGCAGGCCCAGGGCATGACGATGGGGGGTATGAGCCGTGGATAAGGCCTTTACAGTATCCCTGTGCAATCCGGACAAGGATACTTATGTGACACTGGAGCTTCCAGCAGACCCGTATGCTGTCCTGGATGCCTGGGAACGGCTGCGGCTCGCACCGGACACCAGAGTGGAATGGGAGATGGAGGACTATGGGGAATTCCCCATCCTGTTCCCTAGCCTGCAATCTGGCGAGGGTTTCCCCGCGCTCAATGCCCTGGCGGAGCGGCTGACCAGTCTGGACAGCCGGCAGCGCACCGCATTCGAGGGGCTAGTCAAGCTGCAGGACGGCAGGCCCATGGAACCAGACGCCCTCATTACCCTGTCTGAGCAGGCAAAGCACTGCCAGGTGGCGCCCGAGGCCACGGATGACGCCTCGTTGGGCCGGGTTTACGCGGCAAACGGTTCCATCCCCGAGGTGAAGGATGTGCCGGACAAGGTGTTTGAACTGTTGGACTTCCAGCTCCTGGGCCGCCGGATCCGTCAGTCGGCGGGCGGGGTCTTCACCAGGCAGGGGTATGTGGTACCGGATGGGAACTGGAAGCCCACAGAGGGCCAGGAACCCCGCATCGCGCCGGAGGCCCCGACTGGCTTCTTTCGGCTGGAGCTCCGGCTCGGGGAGGAACGGGCGGAGCTCACCCTCCCCGCCGGACAGGAGCTGGTGGAGGTGCGGGAGCGGATGGAGGCCGTGGGCCTCCCCAACTGCGCCGTCACCGCCTTCCACAGCCGGGTACCCCAGCTTCCGGCAGCGTGGGCCACGCCGGAGCGGCTGGATACCCTGAACTGCCTGGCCATCCGGCTGATGGTGCTGGCGGAGCGGGACTCTCTGGCCCTGATCAAGTACAAGGCGGTGCTGGAGGTGTCGTCCATTTCGAGCCTGGAGGATGCCATGGCGTTGACGGAACGGCTGGACGCCTACAATCTGAATTGGGCAGCCGCCTCTCCAGAGGACGTGGCCCGCGGGGAGCTGCGCCGCTCCATGGGGGAGGAGAATGCCGACCTGCTGTGCTGGTACCTGAACCTCTACGGCTACGGCGAGGCGCTGATCCAGCAGTACGGGGGCGAGCTGACAGACTACGGTCTGCTGACCCGGGCGGATGGCCAGCCGGTGCAGAAACCGCTGCCGCCCCAGCCCACCCGGGGCGGCGTACAGATGGAAATGAGGTGAAACGCCCATGGATAAAGCAGGACTTTTACAGCTCCCCGGCAGGCCGGAGGAGCAGGACTGGCTGCGGGAGCGGCTGGAGGTGTTGACCGCGCGGGAGGGGATCGCCTTGGACGCGGCCATCCAGCGCCATCCCGCCCAGGACAGTACAGAGGTGGTCAGCCTGCTGGCCAGCCTGGACGAGTATGAGGTGTTGGGCGGCATCCAGAGTTATGAGGATCTGGGCCTGTATTACTTGGAGGAGACCAGCGCCAGGCTCCTGGCGCTGCGGGACTATATCGACCTGGACAAGCTGGGCAGGCAGTATGAGGCACAGCACCCCGGCCGGTTCGCAGGGGGCTGCTATGTGGTATATCCGCGAAAGGGGGTGACGGGCTTCTACGACGGGGTCAACCTGCCTGGGCCGGACTACAGCTGGAGCCTGCGGCTGAAGCTGGCCTCCTCCGCGGTGCCGGAGGGGGTGTGGCTGGCGCTGCCGGACTACAACGACATCATGGACGTGAGGCCGGGGGAGATCCGGCTGGCCCTGGACGCTCTGGGTGTGCAGACCATCCGGGAGTGCACCCTGCTGGAGGCCCGGTGCAGCCTGCCGGGGATCACCGGCCTGGAGGATGCATATAGGGGACGGCTGGAGGATCTCATCTATGACGGTCAGAACCTGGGATTTATCCTCCAGGAACAGAACCAGGGGCAGAAGGGGTTCCTCCAGGCCTATCTCTGGATACTGGAGTATGAGCACTGCGCCACCCTGCCCGCCGCCCTGGATTTGGCGCAGAACCTGAACCGCTACCAGGTGGTGCGGGCGGATCAGCTCCAAGACATGGCGTGGATGGATCTGCGCGTGCGGTTGGGATGTGTGGATCGGGCCCTGTCAGGCTGCATTGATCTGGAACGGTACGGACTGGATTTGCTGCGGAAGAAGGGCTATACCTTGACAGAGGACGGATGTGCATACATTGCTAGGCAGCAGACGCAATCCCAGGCGCCCCAACAGATGCAGCAGATGTAACCCCAGATCAAATCTATATCAAAACGAAACAGGGGCCGTTTTCCCGGAGGGGACAGCGGCCCCTGTTTTTTGTGCCCTTTTTCGGGAGGACGGCCCGGAAAAGGAGGACGTCATGAAAGCCAAAGAGAAGCAACTGCTGGAGTACCTGAAGAAGCACTGCCTTGGCCAGGAAAACGCTGTTTCCGGGAAAAGGCTGAAGAAGATACTCCGTGTCCATGAGGCAGAGCTGCGGAAGCTGGTCCATAACCTGCGGGTGGACGGGGCGCCTATCTGCAGCGACCGCACCGGCTACTTCTACCCCGCAAACAGCGGGGAGGTGTATACCACAATCCTTCAGCTCCAACGGATGGAGCTCGGACTGCGGATGGCCTCCTCGGGCATGACCCGGGCTATGGGCGCCTTCCGCCTGCATGGGGGAGGTGAGGCGGATCGCTAAGCCCTTCTTCCCCTGGGTAGGCGGGAAGCTGTTCCTGCTCCCCTATATTTTCCAGCTGCTCCCCAGGAGGGCGCCCCGTCTGCTGGAGGTCTGCGGCGGCAGCGGCGCGGTGACCCTGGGCTTGGGCGCCGGGTACGCACCCCTGCGGGTGTACAACGACATCGACGCGGATCTGGCCAACCTGTTCCGCTGTGCCCGGGACCGGCCCCTGGCGCTGCTCAGGGAGCTGGACTTCCTGCCCCTCCATGCCCGGGCGGACTTCGAGGTGGTGCTCCGCTTCCTCAACCACGGGTATGACCCCAACGACTTCCTGGAGGAGGAGCTCCAGATCGCGGAGGAGTACTTCCCGCCCATGGACAGGCAGGAGGTGAAGAAGCTCCTGGTGGGCCGGGCCAACCTGCCGGACGTACAGCGGGCTGCGGCCTACTATCTGAGCATCCGGTACAGCTACAGTGCCACCGGAAACAGCTTCGGCGGGCGCAGCGTGGAGCTGCGCCGCTTCCTTGGCCTGCTCCGACGCGCCTCGGACGCACTCCAGGGCGTGGTGGTGGAGAACAAGGACTGCTGCGATGTGGTTCGGCAGTACGTCCGGACGGGTGCGGTGATCTATGCGGACCCGCCCTATCTGGAGGCGGAGAGGATGTACGCGCCCTCCTTTGCCCTCCGGGATCACGTCCGGCTCCACGATTGCCTGTGCGCCCCGGCGGCGCGGGACAGCCACATCGTCCTGTCCTATAACAGCCATCCGGACATTCTGGACCTCTTCGCCCCGGACTTTTATATTGTGGGCTTTGACCGCCCCAACCCCATGGCCCGGCAGGAGGACTCCAGGTACCACGAGCTGCTCATGACCAACTTTGACCCAAGCCCCATGCTCAACCGCCAGCTCTCCCTGCTGGATAACCCCGGACTGGTGTCCAGCGACCGGCCGGAGCTGCGGATCCTGTCCGCCCCTACCGGGCGGCTGCCTCGGGTGTGGGACTGGCCGCAGGACTAAGAATACGAGGTGAAAACAGAAGATGAAATTTACCATCTGCCATGACACAAGCAAGAAGACCCTGGCCATCCCCCGGGCCGCCCTCCAGCTCTCCGGACTGGAGGACGCGGAGCGGCTGGCCCTGCATACAGAGCACGGCTGCATCGTGCTTACCCGGCAGGGGGGCACTGCAAGGGAGCGGCTGGATGCCATCCGGCTGCTCTACGATCTGAACATCGGCATGGTTGTCCGCTTGGCTCTGGACAGCCGGTCAGCCAGCGGTATGCCGTGCAAAAGAGCGTCCGAGGTATTCCGAACCTATGACGCGGAGTTCCTGGATATGCTGGAGCATTGCGGCGTGGATTTGTTCGGGTTGGGCGCCCTGCTGACCCGGGAGGAGGATGCCGAATGAGCTTGGCCTATTACACCATGGATGATCTGCGGCTGGGCCGGGGCGGCTTCCTACAGAAAGGCTGGACGATCCGGCAGCGCCCGGAGCTGGGGGAGGCCCTGGCGCACTACCGGGGCATGCCCATCACCAAGCGGAAGGTGCTGGGCCTGACGGACGGCTTCCATGTGCTGGAGCTGGTGAAGAACGTGCCCCTCTTCCCAGATGATCCAGAGGGGGAAGATGTGCTGGCCTCAGAGTTGGGGGAGCCGCTGCCTCAATGGGCGGACACTCCAGAGGCCTGCCAGGCATTCCGCGCCTGTGTAGAGGATCTTGGCCTTCGCTACCAAATTGAGGGCAAGATCCTGGCCCCCATCCCCGTCAACAAGAAGCAGCGCCGCAAGAAGCTGGCGGGGAAATACCTCTGGCCCGACGTCCCCGGTGATCCTGCCTCCGCCCTCCGGTGGGTGTATCTGGCCGGCAAGGGCTGGCTGGCCCCCACGGTGCTCAAAGAGCACGCCGCCGTATTCCCCTTGGTGCTCAAGGTGCGGGCGGACGGCATCACGGACAAAGGCGACTACCGCCCCCTGGAGCTGGAGCCCTGGGAGTTCCGCCTCCTGGCCCGGCGCACTCTGGAGCGGCTGGAGCAAAATATGACAAAATGTGAAGGAGGAACCCCATCGTGAAACGCACCATTCTGAGATGCGCCGCCGGCCTGTTGATAGCCGCGGCGCTGCTCCCAACCGCCCTGGCGGCGGAGCCATTCCCCGCGGTCACCGAGGTGCAGGTCTGCTATCCAACCTCTGTCACCCGCAGTGAGGACGGCACGGAGATCCGCAAGGTCTATGACCTGTCCCCGGAGCAGGACCCTGCCGGTATCCCCCGGTCGGACTTCGAGCAGGACGGCTTCCACTACACCCTGACAGACCTGCTCCAGCAGGAGCTGCCGGAGCATGAGAGCCGTCCGCACACGGAGACGGTATCGTTGGAGAGTAAAAGCAAGGATATGGAGTCCATCCTGACCCTTCTGCCCCAGGAGAAGGAGTTCGTCACAGAGGACGGACTGTCCGGTACCCTGTCCCTCCAGCTGGACACTGTCCAGGTGGCGGCGGCGGGCTACGGCAGCTCCACCCGGGAGGTGTCCGCCACCCGCTCCTATCCCAACCTGGCCAGCCAGGATACCGCCAGCATCCCCAAGAGCATTGAGGAGGACGGGCGCAACCTCACCCTCCAGAATATTGACTGGCGGACGGACAACACCGCCAGCGTGGCCGGTTACAACCTGGGGGACTGTTACACCGCCGTGGCCACCTACACCGGCACCGCCACCAGCAGTTATGTCACCGGCTATACTGTCACGGCGGACTACACCGGCACCGTCAGCCGCATCGCCCTGAACCGGGTGCGTTACGTTGCAATTTTTGAGGGGGAGCCCCTGGAGCCCGCCGTACCCATGGAGGAGTCTGGGGATGGCCTGGCCCAGTTCAACTGGGCGGCCATCCTGCTCCCGCTGGGCGTGGTCTTTGCTGTGGGCGGCGTGATTGGAGCCTGCCTGTTCGTCAAACGGCGCCGGGAATTCAAGGAGGAGGATACGGAATGAAGAAGCTGACCACCCTTTGCCTGGCCGCCTGCCTGGCGGCAGCTATGGCCACTCCGGCGGGTGCTTTAGATTACGCCATTGACGCGCCGGAGGGGCCGGACTACGGCAAGCCCACCTCGGTGGAGGTGGTACACACGGCAGACGGCGGGGCCCTGAAAAACGAGGACATCAGCAAGAATGCCGCCCTCATCCCGCCGGGCTTCGGCAGCGCCAGTGCGGATACCCTGAATACCGGAACCTGGCTCACGCCCAACCTGGCCCCGGAGGGTATGGCAGTGGGCGCCGTCAACGGCAGCGGGATGCCCGTTGTGTTCCCGCCTTCTGTGGACACCTTCACCGCCGTCCCCGCGGAACCGGAGCAGGAGACGGAATCTGGCGGCACCTTGGGCTATACCCCGGTGGCCTCGGACCTCTACTACTCCGGCGGATACCTGGGTACCTTAAAAATCCCCGCCATCGGCCTGAGTGTGCGGGTCTATGAGGGTACAGACAGCTCCACGCTCATGAAGGGCGCGGGACATTTCAAAGGCACCAGCATCTGGGATGGAAACTGCGCCATCGCCGGACACAACCGGGGGGTACGGGATGACTTTGGGGATCTCCACACCCTGGAACGGGGAGATACCATCACCTGGACCACCAAGCTGGGCGTCCGCACCTATGAGGTCACCAGTGTGCAGAAGGTCAAGGAGACGGATACCAGCGGCACCGCCCCTTCCAACGAGAACAAGCTCACTCTCTACACCTGCGTGCGTAATCAGAGGGCCTACCGCTGGCAGGTGCAGGCGGTGGAGGTTGTGTAACCTGCTTGAGTTTCCGGGCTCATTTTCTCCACAGGGGACTGCTCTTTGCTGTAGACTTTTCCCCAGATTTCCGGTATGTTGTTGCTGTAAGGAACACAAGGACAGCAGAGGAAAGAAGGAGGTCAACCGTATGAAAAGGAAACAGCTTATTCCGGCGGTATTGGCAGGTACCTTGATAGGCGCAGCACTGGTGGGGCCCGCGTCGGCGGGGGTGGCTGCCCTCACTGCAGCCCCAAGCACCCAGACCTTCTATGTGGACGGGAAACAGGTGGATCTGGAAGCGTATGTCATCCACGGCCACAACTATGTGCAGCTCCGGGACGTCGGCCGGGCGGTAGACTTCGGCGTGGCGTATGACCAGGGCGCCAACCGTGTCCTGGTAGACACCAGCTCCCCTTACACAGAGGAAAGTGCGGTGTCCGCCCCCTCCGGGGTGGTCACCGTCCCCCAGTCGGACGAGCCCCTCCGGCTGAAGGAGGGGGACAAGGTGCTCTGCGATGACGGCACCACCTATGAGATCACGGATCTGCGTCTGTGGGAGGAGCCGGAACCCCTGCCCGCCTATGACCAGACGCGCTTCCCGGAGCTGGAGTTGCCGAAGGCGGAGGTGCGTCGGTTTCAAAGTGAATATGGGGACAACCTGCACATTCGAAACCTCTATGAGACCCGGCGGATGGAGTACACCATCTACAACGCCGCAGTGAACTGTCCAGAGCTGTGGGCGGATGGTGCCCCCGCTCTCAACCTGCACCTGGGCATCTCTGCACAGAACGCGGTGCAGATGTTCTGGCCCTGGCAGGAAGACCAGCTTACCCAAGTATTCTGCTCCGCGCCGGGGGCCCGGTTCGAGGTGGAAGCCTGGGATGTGTACCACGACGGGAAATATCTCTATACCGAATATAATATCAGAGGGACGTGACCTAACAGCGTCCCAGACAAACCGGCGGGAGGCGGCAAGCCTCCCGCTTTTTGCTTAGGAGGGAAGTTTGCAAATGAAACGAATCATCAGCCTGATGCTCACCCTGGCGGTGGCCCTGTCCCTGCTGATCCTGCCGGCGGGTGCCGCCTCCACCCCGGAGGAGGCCCTGGGTGAGGTCAACATTTACAGCGGCGGCTACTCCATGAATTATCTGGCCGTCAACGGCAGGGTGCAGACCCAGTCGTATACCTACTTTCTCTACCGCAACAGCGTCGGGGAGACGCAGGAAATCCCAGCCTATTGTGTAACGCCAGACCAGTACGGCGTACCACAGACGGTTCCTGAAGGGGAGAGCATCCGCTATCTGGCGGAGGAGAAAGCGTCAGACTCTAAAGTGGTGGGCCTGGTGGCCAACATGTACCCCCACCGCTCCCTGGCGGAGTTGGGTCTGACCAACAAGTACCAGGCATTTTACGCCGGCAAGATTGCCCTGTGGTGTTACCTGATCCCCGAGTGGGACATCAACGACATCACCGTGGCCCCCGGCCTTACCGGCTCAGAACGCACAATTGGAGAAAAGCTTCTGGATGCCACAACCAGGATTTATACCCAAGGCATGACCTGGGATCATGTGGCTGAACCCCAAATTACGGTCACTCCAGACCGGGAGCAGGCGTACCCTGTCACCCTTGACGGAGAAGCATATCTCCAGCAGGTATTTACTGCCACCTCGGATACTTGGGTGGTAAACCATATCGTCAATATCCAGTTTCAAAATCCCGGTGACGTACCTGATGGCACCAGAATTACAGACATGAACGGACAGGATATTACCCAGCTCGAGGTGTCCAACACCGGAGACGGCTACAGCGGACAATTTAAGGTGCTGTATCCGGCGGCCAGCGTGGAGGGACGGAGCGGCAGCGTCCAGCTTACCCTTTCTGCTGATGTCTACCGCTACGCCGTTTATTATGCCCTCTGCCAGGAAACGGATGAATACGGCAAGCTCCAGAGCTATCTTTGCGATACCGATCCCCAAACCAGCCTGCTGCGAAACGCCATCTCTAACTATTCGGATACCGACGAGCCGGATGACCCAGACGAGCCTACGCCCCCTCCCAGCGAAACCGCCCTCAAGATCACCAAGTATGAGGCGGGCACTACTGTCACCCTCTCCGGTGCCACCTTCGAGGTGGTGGGCCCGGACGGGGACACCATCGGCGTCTACACCACGCCGGAGTCCGGTTCCATCACCATCCCTCTCACAGAAGTGGGCAATTACACCATCTATGAGCGGGTACCCCCGGAGTATCATCTGCTGGACGAGGAGCCGGTCAAACAGGTCACCGTGAAGTACGGGGAAACCGCCGAGGTGGACTTTGAAAATGAACCCTACGGCGACCTGCGTATCGAGA